>Ga0157371_10001097_pt1 | contig 29365 bp, 32 predicted proteins | sample C45metaG_FD_113462 | JGI IMG/M metagenome (GOLD analysis project Ga0157371, IMG submission 113462) | Corn rhizosphere microbial communities from Kellogg Biological Station, Michigan, USA - C4-5 metaG | ecosystem: Host-associated > Plants > Roots > Rhizosphere > Soil | place: USA: Michigan... | reverse complement strand
TAAAAGATTACCAGTATACCTATAATATACCAAACCGGCAATCCCAGCAGTATACACTGCATGTATTTAGCAAAACGCTTTCGGTTATTAAAAAACATCAGGAAATTGCCTTTGCTGATATCGGCGCTCTGCACATGTTTAAAGATATTGCTTTCTTGTACCTGAATACGCATCAGCAGTAAAATAACGCCTAGTACACCGCCAATGTAATAACACATCCGCCAATCAACCATCTTACTGATCATCGATGCGGCTACTACGCCAAACAGCCCGAAGCCTGCAATGAAGCCTGCGGCGGTACTGCGTTTTTCTTTTGGAAGGAGCTCGCTTACCAGCGTAATACCGGCACCTAACTCGCCCGCTAAACCAACGCCGGCTATAAATCTTAGAATGATGTATTGGTTAATATCGGTGACCATGCCATTCAGAATATTGGCTACGGAATAAAGCAATATCGACCCGAATAAAACTTTAAGGCGGCCTTTTCTGTCGCCCAAAATTCCGAAAATAATACCGCCGATAACCATACCTACCATCTGGATACTAATTAGCAATTCGCCTTGCGAAACGATATCTGTGGCGTTTAATCCTAGTGAAGCTAAGCTGGGTTTGCGGATGATAGCAAACAGCAGCAAATCATAAGTATCAACAAAAAAGCCAAGGGCGCTAACAATTACGGCAAGCTGGAAAATGTTGTCTTTTTTCAAAGTGACTGGAAGTTGGAGGTTATATAGTTGGTTTATTTATTAGGCTGCTAATATATTCTTTTTACCGCTTAGAGACATAATTAATTAGTTGTGCGCACAAAGGTAAAACTATATAATAAGCAGAAATTGATTTTTCTTTAAAGTTAATGATATGCTTTGAAATTTACTTTTAATTAAATCATTTTAAATAGTTAAATGTTAACTAAGTAAGATAAAATTCATCTCCATGAAAAAACAATTACTATTAGCAGCGCCCTTAATAGCGCTGCTGTTTTTTGCCTGTAATAAGCAAGATGGCGTGGTGTCGCCTAAAGATTCCAGTCTGGCCGAATCCTCACATTCAAACACTTTATCGTCGGCGCCGGTGACGTTAGTTTCCAGTATAGGAAGGAGCGGCGGCGGCCTTTATGACAGTTATAATTATGAAACTAACTTTACTTATACGGGTAGGCAGCTAACTAAGGCCGAAAGTAAAATGAGGCCACGTGAGTTTGATGTGGCCGTTGGTGTAACAACTAACTTTTATTATGATACTAATGGGCAGCTTACAAATACATCTATACAGCTTTCATACCCTCAGGGGCATCCGGCCGCCCCAAGCGATATAGCTTCTGCAAAAATAACCAATGCTGGCGGCCATATTGCGAGTATTGAGTTTTTTAGGCAAGATGGATTGTCTGACAGGAAGTTTTTAATAGCCTATAGTAACGACAAGCTTGTACAGATATTTGATCCTAATTACCAAAAAACCACTTATGAATACGATGAAAAAGGCAACAACATTAAGCAAATTGTTGAGGGTTATGTTAACGGCGCTCCTACCGGTGCTGTAGCAACTGTGGTAAACAGCTCATTTGATAGCCATTTTAATTTTCAAAAATCAATGCCTTTATGGGTATATTTCAGATGTTTTCATATATGCATGTCTAAGCAGGGTGCTATACTTAATTTTAGTGTATTGCAAGGGTCATTCACAAATACACCGGGCGTTAACAATCCACTATCAATCAGTACTTACGACGCCGACCCAATTCTTAACTACTATGAATATAATGCTAGTGATTACCCTACCGTAATTTGTGATAGAAAACAATATCTCTGGTTGTATTCCTACATTACAGTGGAGTAAGTTAGGCTAATTAATCAATGAATTTAAACAAAAGGGGCTGACTGAAAGGTCAGTCTTTTTAAAAAGGATCAAAGCTTAGCTCTTCATTTTTTTGAGCAAATTCTCAATCACTTTTGGGAAATTTTGATGCTCTAACTGCTGGCCTTTAAATTTGATCATCTCCAGGTTATCGCCGGGTTCGATCTTGAATTTTGATTGATGGATGATCTCGCCTTCATCAAATTGCTCATTGGCAAAATGAATAGTAATGCCCGACTCTTCTTCGCCGGCAGCTAAAACCGCTTTATGTACGTTGTCGCCATACATGCCCTTGCCGCCAAATTTGGGTAACAGGGCAGGATGCAGGTTAATAATTTTATTAGGAAAGGCCGTTAATAATGATTTTGGAACAAGCCACAGAAAGCCGGCCAGCACTATCAGATCAACCTGTAGGTTTTTCAGCATTCTGATAATGTCGTCAGTTTCATAAAACTCCTGGCGGGTAAATACATGCGATGGGATCTCGAAATTATCAGCACGTTGCAATACATAAGCCTGTGGGTTGTTGGTTAAAATCAGTACAACCTCGGCGTCAGCACTGCGTTTAAAATGCTCCATAATTTTTTGAGCATTTGATCCTGATCCTGAAGCAAAAATGGCTATTCGTTTTTTCAAAATGGCAGTTAATTTATCAGTTATTGACCCAAATATAAACTTTTGCAGCTTTTATTCACTATTCGGTCGTAGTATTTTGTCGCACAAAACCATAGCGTACAACACGCCTTATTGCAGAATTGTTGTAGTTAATATAGTCGCCGGTTAAGAGTACCATCGAATAACGTCCCAGCGAGTTGATGGCACACCTGGCAAATGGCGTTGAGCTACCCGTCAAAGTATCCTGGCAAACCATGTTTGATCGTAGCGTAAGCCGGTTATCAGTTAGCTCCCATGCGCCTTTGGCGGTGTTAGTCAAACAATCAAAGTTGGTGTAAGTACAGGTTTTATCGTTATTGAAAGTGAATTTTTGATCACACATATTGATCGAATACGTAGTATCCAGTAACAGCGTATCGCCGTGATTTACAGTAATTCTTACAGAAGACAATTGCCAGGTGCCATTTACCAACAGGTCGGGTATATCAGAGTCCAACTGGCGTTTACATGAATTGACAAACAGGCCGATTAATAAAAGCGCCGGTATTAATAAATATGCAAGGTTTTTTTTCATTTACAGAGATGTCACAAAAGTAAAAATTAATTGGCCATTGCCCTAACCTAAGGCAATTATAACTGTTTTAGTAGTGGTATTATTTTATGCCCTACTATATTTGCCTGTATGCGGATACCTTTTGAAAAACTAAAAGCAGAATTTAAGCGGGTACTCATCACCCTGAATTTCCCGGATAATAAAGCAGACCTATGCGCGCAAATTTTTGCCGAAAATAGTCGCGACGGCGTTTACACCCATGGCCTTAACCGATTCCCTACGTTTGTAAAATACATTAAGCAGGGGGTAATTAAGCCTGATTCAGCGCCAACCCTGGTTAACGCCATTGGCGCGTTAGAACAATGGGATGGCAACCTGGGTGCAGGGATAGTTAATGCTTTGTTTTGTATGAATCGCGCTATTGAACTGGCGGAAGCCAACGGGATAGGTTGCGTAGCTATCAGAAATACCAACCACTGGATGCGCGGCGGTACTTACGGCTGGCAGGCTGCCGAGGCCGGGTTTATCGGTATCAACTTTACCAATACCACTGCTAACGTTGCTCCCTGGGGCGGCGTAACACCAACGTTGGGAAATAACCCTTTGGTGATCTCTGTGCCGCGAAAACAAGGGCATGTGGTGCTGGATATGGCTGTCTCACAATTCTCCATCGGCAAATTGCATCAATACCAAAGTTATGGCGAGCAATTACCGGTGCCGGGTGGGTATGATGATGAAGGTAATTTAAGTACAGATCCTGCTGCAATTTTAAATTCAAAAAGAGTTTTGCCTGTAGGCTTTTGGAAAGGATCGGGTTTGGCACTGGTTTTAGATCTGCTGGCTTCGGTATTGAGCCAGGGGCAATCAACCAAACAAATTACAGATCAGGCGATAGAATCTGGTGTGTCGCAGGTTTTCATCGCCATAAAACCTCAAAACGGTAGGCAAACTGAAGAACTTATTGAAGAAATACTCAATTTTACAAAAAGTAGTAAGCAAGTTAATCCTGATAAATCAGTGGCATATCCCGGCGAGAGCACTTTAAAAACGCGTCAGAAAAATACGGCAGAAGGCGTTTTGGTTGATGAAAAGATTTGGGCAGAGGTGCAGGAGTTGTAAATGGTTTAATAATATTATATTTGTATGGAGATGCAATTAACAGCAACAGATATACAATTAGTTAGGAGTTATTTCTCGGGACAGCCAGTTATAAAGGCATATCTGTTTGGCTCACTTTCGCGTAATGAAGCCGAGGATGACAGCGATGTTGATATTCTTGTTGATCTGGATTATTCTAAACACATCGGGTTAGGTTTCGTTACGATGCAGGCCGAGCTTCAACAAATGCTTCATAAAAAAATCGATCTTGTATCATCTAAGGCTGTGTCGAAATATATTGAACCTTTTATTGAAGAAGACAAAGTCTTGATTTATGAAAGGTAAGATAGGCGACCGTCAACGCTTACTTCATATTCTGGAGGCCATAAGCGAAATCGAAACATACACTCAAAACACCAATCTGAAATCTTTTCTCTCAAATTCGATGATGCGATTTGCCTGCATCAAACAAATAGAGATAATTGGTGAAGCGGCTAATCTGATTACTTCTGAAACAAAAGCATTATTTAGTGATATCGAATGGCTACAGATAATAGGAATGCGCCATATTTTAGTCCATGAATATTTCGGAGTAGATTTTGACTTGATTTGGCAAGTTATTATCGATGATTTACCAGTACTGAAAGAAAAGTGACGACTATAATTTCTAAGATGAATTAGTCCTGATCCATCATCCCTTCAAACTTTTCCCAAAAACCATCCCTCGGTACAGGGGCGGTTATCAGTATAGGTTCTTTTTTTATAGGATGGATAAACTGTAATCTGCGGGCATGCAGGCAGATGCTTTTGCGCAAGCTGCCACGCGGATAGCCGTATTTATTATCGCCAACTATTGGGGTGCCTAAAGTTGATAGCTGTACACGTATTTGGTGCGGCCGACCAGTTATTGGGTCGACTTCTATTAGATAATAGCCATCCAGTTCGCCAACTAGTTTATAATGAAGCTCTGAGCGCTGACTATTGGCTACTTCATGATCAAAAGCCTTAGTGACGTTTTTCTGCGGATTTTTAATGAGATAATGCACCAAGGTCCCAGCAGTTGGGTAGGGGCGTTTGCGTGTTACGGCATAATAGGTTTTATGCATCTCGCGGGCTTTGAACATTTTGTTAATGCGATCAAGCGCTTTGCTGGTTTTGGCGAATAGTATTACACCACTTACCGGTCGGTCCAAACGGTGCACCACTCCAAGGAACGCGCCATTGGGTTTGTTATATTTTTTGGCGATGTACTTTTTTACCTTTTCGTCAAGCGACTCGTCGCCGGTATCGTCAACCTGTACAATATCGCCCGCTCGCTTGTTTATGGCGATGAGGTGATTATCCTCATAAAGGACATCATTATCAGTTATCTGGTGATCTTCGTAACGAAATTCAGGTCTTGCCATAGATAGTTAATAGTTCATGGTTGATAGTTCATAGAAAATAGCTATGATCTATGAACCATTAACCATGATCCAATTAGTATTGTTCTTTTTCGTTGGGAAATTCCTTTGCTTTTACGTCATGGACATAGTTGCCTATGGCATCATGCATAATATCATACAGGTTGGCATATTGGCGCAAAAAGCGCGGCTTAAAGCCCTTGTTGATGCCCAGCAGATCATGGATCACCAAAACCTGCCCATCGCAATGCCGGCCTGCGCCGATGCCAATAGTCGGGATAGCCAGGCTTTCAGAAACTTCTTTTGCCAGTTGCGCCGGGATTTTCTCCAGCACTACGCCAAAGCAACCCAGTTCCTGCAGTTTTAGTGCGTCCTCGCGCAATTTGGCGGCCTCGGCTTCTTCTTTAGCACGAACGGTATAAGTGCCAAATTTGTAAATAGACTGCGGCGTTAAACCCAAATGTCCCATTACCGGGATGCCGGCCGTCAGGATACGACTTACCGACTCGGCAATCTCAATGCCACCCTCAATTTTCACCGCATGTGCGCCCGATTCCTTCATAATACGGATGGCCGAATTCAAGGCTTCTTTTGAGTTACCCTGGTAAGTACCAAAAGGCAAGTCGACCACCACCAAAGCACGTTTTGCAGCACGCACTACCGACGAGGCATGATAGATCATCTGATCTAAAGTAATAGGCAGGGTGGTTTCATGACCGGCCATTACGTTTGAGGCCGAATCGCCTACTAATATAATGTCCATACCGGCGGCATCAACTATTGAGGCCATTGAATAATCGTACGCGGTAAGCATAGTGACTTTCTCGCCACGATTCTTCATTTCCTGTACGGTATGGGTGGTAATTCTTTTTACTTCTTTGTGAACAGACATAGTTAGATCTGATTTAAGATTAAGCAAAGGTAGGATTATTTCGGATTTGCTAAATAAGTTCAATGAGCCGCAAGTGATCCACGTGCGAATATGTATCAGTTTGGATCAGTTGGATCACTGCGGGATTTTAAATTGCTAAAAATCAATAATTTGATAAAATGTGTTAGAAAAAGTGGATCACTTTGGATCACCATTTAAGGACTTTTAAGTCATTTTTGGATCAGCGGGGAATGCCTCGTCCTGAAAAAAGTTTACACTTAAATGGAAAGTGGCTAAGCTTAAAATGGTGAGTAAATTTACCTGATAAAAAAATCCAAAATCCCACTTCCAAAATCCGAAATAAATCCTTACTTTTGCGGCGTGAATCAGGAAGTTTCTCACTTCGTTTCTACAGTCCAGTTTAACGGCGCATCGCACCAGACAAGCCGCAATTTTCACCATTTAATTTATTTAAACAAATGACGTATTTCACCAAATTACCGGCGGTATTATTGTTAGAAGACGGAACTATTTTTCATGGCAAAGCTGCCGGAAAAATCGGTACCACAACCGGCGAAATTTGTTTTAATACCGGCATGACCGGCTACCAGGAAATTTTTACCGACCCATCTTACTACGGTCAGATCATGGTTGCTACCAACGCACATATTGGTAACTACGGTATCGCCGGCGATGAAGTTGAATCGGGCAATATCCAGATTGCTGGTTTGGTTTGTAAAAACTACAACATCCCTTACAGCCGTAAACAGGCCGATGAGTCTATTCAGGATTATTTCCAACAGCAAAATATTGTAGGTATATCTGATATTGATACCCGCCAGTTGGTGCGTCATATCCGCGATAAAGGTGCCATGAATGCTATCATTTCATCAGAAATCACCGATATCGACGAACTGAAAGCTAAACTGGCCGAAGTTCCATCGATGGATGGCCTGGAGCTTTCATCAAAAGTATCAACTACCGAAACTTATACTTTCGGCGAAGAAAATGCACCATACCGTGTAGCGGTGCTGGATTTAGGTGTTAAGAAAAACATCCTGCGCAATTTTGATAACCGTGGTGTTTATGCTAAGGTTTACCCGGCTAAAACCACTTTTGCCGAAATGGAGAAAGATTTTGCGCCAAGCGGCTACTTTATCTCAAACGGCCCCGGCGACCCGGCTGCAATGCCTTATGCTGTTGAAACAGTAAAAGCTATCTTAGCGTCTGAGAAACCGATGTTCGGTATCTGCCTGGGTCACCAATTGTTGGCCTTGGCTAATGATATCCCAACCAAAAAAATGTTTAACGGTCACCGTGGTTTAAATCACCCGGTAAAAAATATCATCAAAAATCACTGCGAGGTTACTTCACAAAACCACGGTTTTGGTGTAGTACCTGAAGCGGTTAAAGCGTCAGACAAGGTAGAGATCACCCACGTTAATTTGAACGACCAATCTATCGAAGGTATCCGCGTAAAAGGTAAAAAAGCATTCTCGGTACAATATCACCCTGAATCATCGCCGGGCCCGCATGATAGCCGCTATTTGTTTGATGACTTCATTGAGTTGATGAAGTAAGGAGCATAGAAATAAAAATAAAAGAGGCGCCCAAAAGGCGCCTCTTTTATTTTACTGTTTTGTCATTCTGAGCATAGCGAAGAATCTTATGCCCATTGCTTAGTCGCTTTTATAAGATCCTTCGCTATGCTCAGGACGACAATTGGAAAATGTTTGGTGCATTTTCGTCTGTACCCACCGTCCGTTTCACCGCAACCTCCACCCATTCACCGACAATTTGCCACATCTTACCTAATAATTGTGTGCAATTTTTGATACGTATGCCACATTTGTATCATAAATCACAACACAATGACAACGTTACTCACACTACCTGTATTAATGATCATTACGCAATTTTTTGCGCACATGGTTTCGGCTATTCACTTAATTGGTCACTTAGTTAAATAATGGCGCTATGAAATTATTTGTACTAATTGTAATAATCCTGTTGGTGCGTCAAAAAAGATATTGATATTCCGGTTTTCTATACCAACTTTGCGCCATGGCAAAACAATCCATAATTACAGTTAAAAACCTGGTGAAAAACTACGGCGATTTTAAGGCCGTAAAGGGCATCAGTTTTGAGGTTTTTGAGGGCGAGATTTTTGGACTACTGGGCCCGAACGGCGCCGGTAAAACCACTACGCTTGAGATTATTGAAACCCTGCGCGACAAAACATCCGGCGAGATCATTGTCGATGGTTTTAATATCGATACCGACGCAGCCAGCATTAAGCAACGCATAGGTGTGCAATTACAGGCGGCGGGTTATTATCCAAATCTTAATCTCTCTGAACTGATTGAACTGTTTTCGGGATTGTATGGTATTGATCGCAGTCCTATGGAAATGTTAGAGAAAGTTAACCTGGCCGAAAAAGCCAAGTCCAAATACAAGGAGCTATCCGGCGGACAAAAGCAGCGCTTCTCTATAGCTACCACATTAATAAATAACCCACGCATTGTATTCCTGGACGAGCCTACAACCGGCCTCGACCCGCAGGCACGCCGTAACCTCTGGGATCTGATCCGCGAGATACGCGACCAGGGAACCACAGTGGTAATCACCACCCATTATATGGACGAAGCCGAGGTGCTGTGTGACCGTGTGGCTTTTGTCGACGGCGGTAATGTAATTGGCGTAGATACTCCTGACCATTTTATTGATGAACTGGTAGCCTCCGGCTTCGAGCGACCAAAACAAGTAAAACTTGCCAACCTTGAAGACGTATTTATTAACCTGACCGGCAAGGAGTGGCGACCGGAATAGCCCCCCGACCCCCTGAAGGGGGAGTAATAAATGCCCCAATGACTAATGACTCAATGACCAATGACTAATCAAAAACCATACAGTGATTTAAAAGCAACCCTGGCTATTGCCAAGGCAAGTTTCCGTTCTATAGTGCGTAGCCCATCGTCGGTGGTGTTTACGTTGCTTTTTCCGTTGATATTTATTTTGGTGTTCGGCTTTATTAGCGGTGGCGGAGTGATTTCTGTAGATGTTGGTGTGGCTAAAACTAATGATACGCTGAATCCGGTTTATCAGGCACTAAAAAAAGTGAGCGTGGTTAAGCTGATCCACAACCAGACGCCGAAGGAGATGGAGGACAACCTGAAAAAAGGCACCATCGACGCCATCCTGGATATTCAGAAAAATCCGCAGCCTCCATATTTTACGGTTAATGTGCAATCAAGCAAAGCATCGGGCGAGAAAATGGCTATTCTGCGTTCGGCGCTCAATAATATTTTCTTCGAGATCAATTCGCATATTCCAAACGCACCGCCGCCGGCATCCGAGCTTAAAGAATCTACCGTAGTGGGCCGCGAATACAAAACCATCGACTTTATTTTACCCGGCCAGCTGGGTTTTGCGTTGCTGAGCACCGGCGTGTTCGGTACCGCCTTCGTTTTTTTATCGCTAAGGATAACCTTGGTAATTAAGCGCTTCTTTGCTACCCCGGTAAAACGTTACAGCATTGTAGTGGGCGAGGCCATTGCACGTATTGCATTTGCTTTGATAGGTGCGCTGTTTATTATTGGCATCGGTCACCTGGCTTTTGGCTTTACGCTGGTACATGGTTTTGTTACGGTGTTGAACATGTTGATACTCTCGCTCATTGGGGTCATAGTCTTTATGGGTTTTGGCTTTGTGGTGTCGGGCATCGCCAAAAACGAAAGTACGGTTCCGCCTATTGCCAATATGATCACGTTGCCGCAGTTCCTGCTATCGGGTACGTTCTTTTCCATTAATGTCTTCCCGGCATGGTTGCAGCCTATCAGCAGGGCGTTGCCATTAACTTATCTGAATGACGCTTTGCGCAAGGTAGCTTTTGAAGGCGCAAGCTTAATGGATGTGTCGCACCAGATATTAATTATGCTGGTTTGGGGCGTAGTCGTTTATATTGCTGCTACTAAGGCGTTTAAGTGGGAATAGTTGATACCGGCGATTAATATAAGATCATATACTTTAAAACTATATACTTTTTAAATCTGTGCTTAAAAGTACTTTTTCTTGTTTTTTACCGTATAAATAGCTAAATCGCTACGGCGTTAAAACTATTGAGAATACATGAGATCCGGTGCATTTAAGATTGCAGTGATATATGTTATAACCGGTATTTTGTGGATCGCATTGAGCGACAAAGCATTGGATTGGTTAGAGGGGAGAATTGATGTTTCTGCGATCATATTTATCAGCAGCATCAAGGGTTTGATTTATGTGCTGGTTACCGGTTTCATGCTTTATAAACTTATCTTACATTACAATACCAAGCTTGACGAAAGCGAGAAACAATACCGTAGTTATTTCGAGTCCCACCCGTCGCCCATGTGGATTTACAATAAGCGTACCCTAAATTATACCGCAGTTAATAATGCTGCGATATCTAAATACGGTTACACACTTGATGAGTTTAAAGGTATGACTATCCTGGATATCCGCCCTAAAAGTGATGTGAGTAAGGTATATACCGCAGTTAAAGAATTACCCGAAGGATACAGAGATTCGGGAGTTTGGACTCACCGAAAAAAAGATGGCACCTTAATGCAGGTTCATATCACCTCGCATATTATTACATCGCTTAAAGAACCCCATGTTATGGTTATGGCTACTGAGGTTAAATCAGCCCCATTGGCCACTTAATAGCCTGCATGTAAACTTACTCCAATATTAATTTTATGTTAATATTAAACAATTTTGCTGCTTATTTATTTGAAATTGTATCTTTGGAAACTAAATGTTTCTAGTGTAACATCTACACTAAGATATTAACCGAATAAACAACAAGAAAATGAGTTTAATAATTGACGTTCACGCCCGCCAGATCCTTGATTCGCGCGGAAATCCTACCATCGAGGTAGATGTTTTAACCGAAAATGGCTTTTTAGGCCGTGCCGCTGTACCATCAGGTGCTTCAACGGGTGCGCATGAGGCTGTAGAGCTGCGTGACAACGATAAGGCCGTGTATTTAGGTAAAGGTGTTTTAAAAGCCGTATCTAACGTTAATGACATTATCGCTAAAGAATTGCAAGGTGTTGACGTGTTCGACCAAAACAGCATCGACAAAATTATGATCGAGCTGGATGGCACGCCAAACAAAGCTAAATTAGGTGCTAACGCTATATTAGGTGTTTCATTGGCTGCTGCTAAAGCTGCGGCTCAGGAAAGCCGCCAGCCGCTATACCGCTACATCGGCGGTGTAAACGCTAACACTTTACCAATCCCGATGATGAATATCGTTAACGGTGGTTCACACTCTGACGCGCCTATAGCGTTCCAGGAGTTTATGATCATGCCGGTTGGCGCTCCTTCATTCTCTGAAGCTTTACGTTGGGGTGCTGAGGTGTTCCACAACCTGAAAAAAATATTACATGACCGCGGTCTCTCAACCGCAGTAGGCGACGAAGGTGGTTTTGCGCCAACTTTTGAAGGTACTGAAGATGGCGTTGAAACCATTTTGAAAGCTATCGAGAAAGCAGGCTACAAACCGGGCGAAGACATTTGCTTAGCATTTGACTGTGCTGCTTCTGAGTTTTACGTAAACGGTAAATACGACTATACTAAATTTGAAGGCGAAAAAGGCGCTATTCGCACCAGCGAAGAGCAGGCAGAATACCTGGCTTCATTAACTCAAAAATACCCTATCATTTCTATCGAAGACGGCATGGCTGAGGATGACTGGGCAGGCTGGAAAATCCTGACTGAAAAAATCGGCGACAAAATTCAATTGGTAGGCGACGATTTGTTCGTAACCAACGTTATCCGTTTACAACAAGGTATTGATAACCACACTGCAAACTCAATCCTGGTTAAAGTAAATCAAATTGGTTCATTGACAGAGACTATCGACGCAGTGAGCCTGGCTCAAACCCATAGCTATACTTCAGTAATGAGCCACCGTAGCGGCGAGACTGAGGACGCTACTATTGCCGACTTAGCTGTTGCCCTGAACTGCGGCCAAATTAAAACCGGTTCAGCTTCACGTTCAGACAGGATCGCTAAATACAACCAGTTGCTGCGTATCGAAGAAGAATTAGGCGAAAACGCTAAATTCATCGGTAAGAATTTTAAATACGCTTACAAAAAATAAGCTGAAAGCTTAAGGCTGAAAGCAAAAAGCTCCGGGAGACCGGGGCTTTTTTTTGTTTACATTAGATTATGGAATTTAAGAAACTCGTCTTTCAATATGCTCTTGGTAATTTTACTAGAGACCAATTACCCGCCATTGCTTACAAGGGGCTTGAAGAGGGTTTTGACTCGCCATCGCTTGTTATTCTTGCAGGAATTGAGAGAAATGAAAATCCGGCAGTAGTAGATCGTTATTTTGAATTGGTGCTAATTGAATTGAATATTGCCATACCTGACATTAAAGCCTTGATTATAGAATGTGCTATATTAATGGCAGAAGAAATTATTAAGAACAATGCAGATATTATTGAGGGGATATCTGATATTTTTAATAGGGCCCTTAATAAGTACGATTTCTTTTCTGAAAGCAAGGAGTTTGCTTTTGATAGCATATACTTTGAACGAGTTAACGGATTGTATTGGGAGTACGATGACTTGTCGATGGCGATAGAGGCTTGGGATGAAAAAAAATCAAATCAAGATTTGATGCGCGAAATAAAAGAGCATCTATTCGAAGAATTAAAAATCTGGTTAGTTAATATAAAGTCTATAGGAGCGCCAGAGACGCAAAATGTTGTGTCTCTACGAGGCGAAAAAATGTAGAGACGCAATATTTTGCGTCTCCCGTTTTGTATTTTAATGATTTATAGCTATCAAAATATCCTCGCTGAGGACTTCCAAAATTAAAAGCGTATCTTTGCCACAAATAACATCTGACTATACTTTTCAGAAATTACTTGCGACTATGTTTTCGCAAACAAATAAGATAATGACATTTAACGATTTAAAATTAATAGAGCCCATCCTTAAGGCTTTAAAAACTGAAGGATATACAACACCTACGCCCATACAGGAACAATCAATACCTATTGTATTGCAACGCCGCGACCTGTTAGGCTGCGCGCAAACCGGTACCGGTAAAACAGCAGCTTTCTCTATCCCTATTTTGCAGTTGTTGTATCAGGACAAACAACAGCATAAAGAGCAAAAAACCATCAAAGCGCTCATATTGACGCCAACGCGCGAGCTGGCTATCCAGATCAATGAAAGTCTGGCTGCATATGGGCGCCATACCGGTTTGAAGCATCTGGTAATATTTGGCGGGGTATCGCAAAACCCACAGGTTGACGCTTTAAAAAGAGGTGTCGATATTTTGGTTGCTACGCCCGGCCGACTGCTTGATTTAATGCAGCAGCGCTTTATCAGTCTGGAGCATATTAAAATGCTGGTGCTTGATGAGGCCGATCGTATGCTGGATATGGGCTTTGTGAACGATGTAAAAAAGATCATCGCCAAAGTTCCCGCTAAAAGGCAAACGCTGTTTTTCTCGGCCACCATGCCCAAAGAAATACAGCAACTGGCGGATAGCATGCTCTTTAATCCTGAAAAGGTGGAGGTTACGCCGGTATCGTCAACAGCCGAAACGATACAGCAGGAGTTGTATTATGTACAGAAAAGCGACAAGCGCGATTTGTTATCGCATATACTGAAAGATAAAAACATTAAATCAGTACTGGTTTTTACCCGTACCAAGCATGGCGCCGACAAAGTGGTGAAAGACCTACACAAGCTAAAGATCACCGCTGAGGCTATCCATGGCAATAAATCGCAAAATGCCAGGCAGCGTGCGCTCACTAACTTTAAAAGCCGCGATACCCGTGTGTTAATTGCTACGGATATTGCTGCCCGCGGTATTGATATCGATGAGCTGGCTTATGTGATCAACTACGAGATACCGAATATACCTGAAACTTATGTGCACCGCATTGGCCGTACCGGCAGGGCAGGGGCTAATGGTATTGCCTACTCATTTTGCGACGCCGAGGAGACGGCCTACATCAAAGACATCCAAAAACTTATTGGTAAGCAAATTCCGGTAAATGACGAGCATCCGTATGTGATGAATCCCAATACTGTTCGTCCAACAGAAGCTCCTGAAAAACAAAAAGGCAAAGGCGGCGGCCAAAAACGTGGTCGTGGCTTTGGCAGGGCCGATAAAAAGAAAGAAAACCGTCAGGGAGGCGGTGGCAACAATAATCGTTCTGCTGGAAATAATCGCTCAGGTGGTAGCAATCGATCAAACGATGGCAATATGAGCGGGAAAAAGCAAAATCATAAAAGCCACAATAAATAACAAAATTAAAATGGGTGTCATGCTAAGCCCGTCGAAGCATGAGTATTGGCCTCTACACCAACCCTTCGACAAGCTCAGGTTGACATCCATTTTTTCTTTACTGTTGATAAGTTAATAACGATATTTGTACTCAAGGAATCTTTTAAATAATTTTAAAGAAAATTATCGCTTAACGTTTATGCAACGACTGATAGATCTGTTAAAAAACAAGTTTTTCCTGGTTACGGTAGCCTTCGTGATTTGGATGATTTTTTTTGATAAGAATGATCTGTTATCGCAATATCAATATCGTCAGGAAGTTAGCAAGTTAAAAACAGAGCGCGATTTCTACAAAAAAGAGAGCGAAAAAGTCACCAAAGACCTTGACGAGCTTAACTCAGACCCGCAAAGGCTCGAAAAATTCGCCCGCGAAAAATACCTCATGCACAAAGACAATGAAGATGTTTTTGTGATTGTGAAGGAGAAAAAATAGCCCCACCCGTACCCTCCCCGGCAGGGAGGGCTCCAAAAAGTTTTTAAAAGTCTCCCCTGCCGGGGGAGATTAGAGGGGGCTTTTTATTACATTTGGCGCATGAGCATTCGCGTTGAAGGTTTAACAAAAATTTATGGTGAGCAAAAGGCTGTCGACAATATCAGTTTTGAGGCTAAGCCGGGCGTATTAGGGTTTTTAGGTCCAAATGGCGCCGGTAAGTCAACTACCATGAAAATTCTTACTTGCTTTATTCCGCAAACCGCCGGTAAAGCTGAAGTATGTGGCTTTGACGTAACTACGCAACCCATCGAGGTTAAACGTACTATTGGCTATCTGCCCGAAAGCAATGCACTTTATGTCGACATGTATGTAAAAGAGTCCCTCAGTTTTGTGGCCGATATTCATAAACTGCATGAACCTGAACGTCGCATTGCCGAGGTTATCGAAATGACGGGACTCGGTCCCGAACAACATAAAAAGATCGGCCAGCTATCAAAAGGTTACCGCCAGCGGGTGGGCTTGGCGCAGGCTATCCTGCATGATCCGCAGGTATTGATTTTGGATGAACCAACCTCGGGGCTTGATCCTAACCAACTGATCAGTATCCGCCAGTTAATAGTCGACCTCGGTAAAACCAAAACCGTGGTGCTGTCAACCCATATCATGCAAGAGGTTGAGGCCGTTTGCGATCATGTCGTCATCATCAACAAAGGAAAGATCGTTGCCGACGATACGCTCGCCAAACTTAAAGAAGCTAACGGAGCTACTTCGTTAGAAAGTATTTTTGTTAAGCTTACCAATTAATTCATTTGCAATTATAAAATATGCTCCGTTAAGAGCAAAAGCTCGGTTGAATTTAGTTGCATATTGAACCAATTTTATATTTTTATCGCAATTATAATCCCTTACCCTCATGAGAAAACTTTTACTAACCTTAATTTTTATAGGAAGCACAGCCATTGGCGCACTGGCACAAAAAACTGATCCCGATAAATTTAGCTTAGGCCTGGAGGCTGGTGTGCCGGTGGGTTTTTATCGTAGCGTATCTACATTTACTGTAGGCGGGTCATTAAAATACTGCTTTCCAATCTGTACTAATACTTCGTTAACTGTTTCAGGCGGATATACTTATTTTCCATATCGGGGCGATGTTACGGTAGCCTACACAGGTTATATCAAGACCAATTCGGGCGAAGGCTATATTCCATTAAAAGCAGGTGTTAAATATTTTCTGAGCGATCTGTTTTATGCAGAGGCTCAATTAGGTGCATCAATATCAACCCAATCGGGTGGTGGCACGCGTTTCGCCTATGCTCCCGGTTTAGGTTTCCGGTTTGATAGACGGGCAGATATAGGTCTTCGTTATGAGGGCTGGTCTAAAAGCGGTACCACTATAAGCCAGATTGCGGTGCGGTTGGCCTATAGTTTCTAAAGATCTTGTAAAAAGGCTCCTGATTGTTCAGGAGTCTTTTTATTTTTTGCTCTGCCGGTAGGGCAAAAACAAATATTGTTGTAATTTCGGCGTTCAAGCTTTTAAGGTGTATAGTATACTCAAAAAAGAAATAACAACTTACCTCAGCTCGCTGGTGGCTTATGTTACTATCGGCGTGTTTTTACTGGTGCTGGGGCTTTTTCTGTGGGTTTTCCCCGATTCATCCATTCTTGATTACGGCTACGCCGGATTAGACAGCCTGTTCAGCACGGCTCCGTATCTTTTCATGTTCCTGATACCGGCTATTACGATGCGGTCGCTGGCCGAGGAGCGCAAAGAGGGCACGTTCGAATTGCTCATTACCCGCCCGCTTACCGATCTGCAGATTGTATTAGGCAAATATTTCGCGGCCGTATTGTTGGTGCTGTTTGCTTTGATACCGACACTTGTTTATTACTACTCGGTTTCTGTGCTGGGTACGCCACAGGGAAATATTGACAGCGGCGCCGTTATTGGTTCATATATCGGCTTATTTTTGCTGGGCGCTTCGTTTGCCGCGATAGGCTTGTTTGCATCAGCCATCACCAAAAACCAGATCATTGCGTTTACCATCGCGGTATTTATCTGCTTCTTTTTTTACAGCGGATTTGATTCGCTGAGCGGATTGCTTTCCTTACAGTCCACAGGCATACAGAGCCTGGGTATAAATGACCATTACCAGTCCATCAGTCGCGGTGTTTTAGATACGCGCGATCTGGGTTATTTCGTGGTTCTGTCTGCTTTATTTATATGGTTAACCGTTGTGGTGTTGTTAAAGCAACAGCAAAAATCGGCAGATAAAAAAAATATGATTGGCTTAGCTATCATTGTTGTTGTCGCGATTTTGAGTACGCTGGGCTTTACCCGTTTTGATTTTACCAAAGAGGGGCGATACACCATCTCCAAAATGAGCCGCGGCATATTGGATAGCCTGAAAGGCCCGGTAAAAGTGACGGTGTATTTGCAAGGTGATTTAACCGGTGGTATGAAACGTCTGCAACGCTCCACTAATGATATGTTGAGCGATCTGCAAGCTTATAGTCATCATAACTTACAATTTGAGTTTGTCGATCCACTGAAGGGTTTATCAAACGAACAGCAAAATCAAGCTATTCAAGACCTGCAGGCCAAGGGCATCGAACCCACAGCATTATCCGTAAAAACGGAGGACGGCGTAACGCAGAAAACGATATTCCCGGAGGCCATGGTGTCGGCAAATGGTAAGGATATCCCGGTGAAGTTGCTGTACCAGCAAAGTCAAATGGGTCTTTCTGCCGATGAGGTGTTGAACAACTCTATCCAAAATTTAGAATACGCATTCATATCAGCCATAAAAAAGGCCAATAAAGGCGGTAAACCGGCAATAGGTTTTACTACCGGGCATGAAGAGCTGACAGACGTGCAATTGAATGACGCGTTGCGTTCATTGTCCGACGGTTTTTTAGTTGGTCGTGTCGATCTGAAAACTATCCCGTTCGATAGCTTGATGAAGATAAGTTTGATGGTGATCCCAAAGCCCAACAAACCCTTTGCCGAAGCTGAAAAATTCAAGCTGGATCAATACCTGATGCGTGGCGGCAAAATATTGTGGACGATAGACCAGGTAAGCGCTGAGCTGGACAGCCTGAAAGGCCAAGGCGGCGAGCAACTGGCTTTCCCGAAACAATTAAATCTGGACGATCAATTGTTTACCTACGGCGTGCGCATCAATTACGATTTGATTGCCGATATCAACGCGTCGCAAATACCTATAAGCACCGGTAACATGGGCGGGCAGGCGCAGATACAAATGGTGCCCTGGCTGTTTTACCCCATCTTTATCCCTTACTCAAAGCATCCGATAGTTAAAAACCTGGATGGTATTTACAGCGAATTTGCTAATACCATTGATGTGCTGGGCGTTAAAGACGTTAACGCTACGGTGCTGCTTAACACATCGCCTTACAATAAAAATCTGAAAGCTCCGCACATGTTGTCGCTGCAAGCAATAGAGCAGGAGCCTGACCCGAAAGCGTTCCGAAGCATGCCTAAATTAACTGGTGTTTTGCTGGAGGGCACGTTTAAGTCAGATTTTCAAAACCGACCGGTACCTGAGGGCGTGAATGAAAACATCCCGCAAAAAAATGAAAGCGTACCTACCAAACAGATCGTGATCAGCGATGGCGATGTTTTTAAAAATGCCGTAGCTGCTGATGGCTCGCCATATCCGCTGGGTTATAACCATTATACCCAGCAAAACTTCGGCAACAAAAACTTGCTGCTAAACATTGCCGACTACATGACTGACGATTCAGGCCTGATTACCTTGCGTAACAAGGAGATCAAATTAAGGCTGCTGAATCGTGCCCGTATCCGCAACGAGAAATTATTCTGGCAAGTTACAAATACTGTTGTTCCCTTGCTTTTAGTGTTAATATTTGCTATTTTTCAACATTATATTCGCAAGCGAAAGTATGCCCGTTAAATTTTATACTTTTGACTAATCAACATTTAATTTATATATGAGATTCATAGTTTCCACAACAACATTGTTAAAGCAATTACAGGCCGTAAGTGGTGCGCTAAGCAGCAGCACGGTATTGCCTATATTGGAGAACTTTTTGTTTGAGATCAAGGACGGAAACTTAACCATTTCTGCTACCGACCTGCAAACCAGCATGACAACATCGTTACAGGTTGAGGCTAAAGAAAATGGCCGCATCGCAATTCCATCGCGCATTTTATTAGATACTTTAAAATCATTACCAGAGCAGCCTGTGGCTTTTTCTGTTGATGACGCTACGTTTGCTATCGAGATCAATGCCGGCGACGGTAAGTATAAATTAAGCGGCGAAAATGGTGAAGATTTTCCAAAAATTCCGGTGGTTGAAAACGCGTCGTCAGTGAACCTGCCGGCATCTGTTTTAGCCGAGGCTATCAACAAAACCATCTTCGCGGTAAGTAATGATGAGCTGCGCCCTGCTATGACAGGCGTTTACTGCCAACTGTCAAGCCAGTACCTAACCTTTGTAGCTACCGATGCACATAAACTGGTTCGTTACCGTCGTCTGGATGCAAAAGCTGAATCGACCACTTCATTCATCTTGCCTAAAAAAGCTTTGACGCTGTTAAAGTCGGCTTTGCCAAGCGATGATGTAAATGTATCTGTTGAGTACAACAGCACCAGTGCCTTTTTTAAGTTTAACAACATTAACCTGGTGTGCCGCTTAATCGACGAGCGTTACCCGGATTATGAAGCGGTTATTCCGTTGAATAACCCTAATAAATTATTGATTGATCGTTTGGCTTTCCTGGGTTCATTGAACCGTGTGGCCATTTACGCTAACAAAACCACGCACCAGGTACGTTTAAAAATCAATGGCAGCGAGCTGCATATCTCGTCGGAAGATATTGACTTTGCTAATGAGGCTCATGAGCGTTTGTCTTGCCAATATGAAGGCGAAGACATGGAGATTGGTTTTAATGCCCGTTTCCTGATCGAGATGCTGAAAAACCTGAGTGGCGAAGAGGTATCTCTGGAAATGTCATCGCCAAACCGTGCCGGTTTATTGTTACCACAAGGCGGCGACGAGAATGAGGACGTATTGATGCTGGTGATGCCGGTAATGCTGAACAGTTACGCTTAATCATCCGCAGATAATTAAAGAAATTTGAGTCCGGGCATTAAAAACCGGACTTTTTTATTAAACAACCGATAACAAAACTGCCCTAATGCAGTTATATAGCATCAGGTTATTTATGAATAGCAAAGTAATATTATTGATAGTGTTTGTGGCTGTTGCCTGCTTCTTTTCATGCAAAAAAGACGGCGAGAAACTACCTGATACTATCTATAACCAAATAACCTTAATCAACGCCGGCGGCGATACGCTAAACGTTTATGAAAACGGTACGCGTATTAATAATGGCTCGACACTGCTGCCTTCAGGGCAATATCGTAACCTGCAAATTGTTGCGGGTACACAGCGTTACCAGTTTAAAAAAGCCGGTAGCCCAAATATGCTGTTTGAAACCGAGCTTAAATTGGATACCCCGTTTGTATACACCGTGTTTGTGGCTGGCCAATCGTCTGATAAAGTTTTTGCATTGCGGGGCATTGACACCATGAGAACAGATACTACCGCTCATATCAGGTACGTAAACGCTTCTCCTGATGCAGGTAATATTGACTTTACCATTGGTAGTTATCCTACAGTTAAGGGCGTCGCATTTAAATCGGCCACTTCATTTGTGAAAGTACCCAAAGGTAAGGTTTATTATTCGATGGTTAGAACAGACGGCAGCGTCCTGGCATCCGGTAATTTGACTTTAAGCGGCGGTGTATCCTATAATTTATTTTCAAAAGGACTAGTTGCGGGAAAGGGGACGAGTGCGCTCGGGGCCCGTATATTAGTAGCACAATAAAAGAATATGGCTAACAAAAATAGATTTATGGTTTTTGTGTTTTCATGCTGCGCGGGCATCATGATCCTGTCTTTTATTACATCGTGCGGTAAGAACAATGGCAACATATCACCCACTCTTTCGAAGATACAGTTTCAGGTAGCTAATCTGAGTCCTGATTTGCAACCGGTTTATTTATATATCGGAACCATCAAGCAGAATAATAACTCCTACTTTACTTACCCAAATCCCTCAGGATATTTTTCGTTAAACACTATCGGTTCGCCTATACAGATCAGATCGGCCAATGCGCAGGCATCTACAGTCAATATTTTCTCGATAGACACAGTAATAATGCATGCCTATTTTAAATATACGCTGTTTGTTACCGGTTTAAAAGCAGATAGCAGCTCGTCTAATAGAGTATCGTATATATTTACTGTCGATACCGCTGGTCCGCCGCCTGCAGGTCGCGGTAAGATCAGGTTTGTAAATGCATCACCGCGTTCTGCACCGGTTGATGTGTATGCCAATGATAAAGTAGCTTTTCAAAATCAGGGTTATAAAAATGTTAGCCCGTATATATTGCTGCCTCCGGGCAATTACGATTTTAAAGTAACTCCTGCCGGGCAGTCTACCGTAATAAACACCCTTCCACGGTTTACCATCGTCGATGGCAAGGTATATACCATGTACTGCCGGGGTGTAGCCAACGGCGCCGACTCAGTAGCCTTTGGCACCGGCATGATCATTAACCGATAAGCTTACCGGATATATTTCTATTTTTACGCCAAAATAAAACGCCTTGGAACTGATAAAATCCCTCATCGACTTCATATTACATATAGATAAGCACCTGGTACAAATTACCAGTCAATATCAAGGCTGGACCTATCTGATATTATTCGCCATCATCTTTGCCGAAACCGGTTTTGTGGTTACCCCATTCTTGCCGGGCGACTCGCTATTATTCGCCGCAGGGGCATTAATTGCCGGTGGTAATTCAGGCCTGGACATTTATTTGCTGGCTTTGATTTTGATTGTTGCCGCTTTTACAGGCAATACCATCAATTACTTGTTAGGGAATTTTCTGGGGCCGAAGGTCTTTAAAGAAAACAATAAAATACTCAAGCTTGACTATTACCTGCAAACCAAGGCATTCTTTGATAAGCATGGCGGCAAGGCGGTGATCTTCAGCCGTTTTATGCCTATTATACGTACCATAGCGCCCTTTGTAGCCGGGGTAGGCCGTATGCCAATGCTGCGTTACAGCCTATATAATATTATAGGCGGCGTTTCGTGGATTGTGTTGTTTTTATTTGCCGGATTTATGTTAGGCAACGTGCCATTCTTTAAAGCACATTTCTCGCTAATTGGTATCGCTATTATATTGATATCGATTATCCCGCCAATTGTTGCAGCGATTAGAAGTGGTAAAAGGAAGACGGCGTAAATGTACGGGAGATACAATGTTTTGTGTCTCTTGCTTCTCTATCTACCGGTTTTAAAAGTAATTTCTTCCCGCTGAATTTTGCGCAATTCATCGGTAGTTAAAGGCCGTTTAATTAATTTATCCAGATCGGGCTGTCCGGCGTCCACCCAGGCCGAATACCAGAAACTGCCCACAGCCAAAATAGCCGACCGCATACGCCGCTGCTCCATGCCACGCAGCAATCGCTGGTAATCGCGGCTGTATTCGACCGAATATTCTCTGCCCATCTGTTTGCCATGTTTCACAATTTTATATTTCTTACTGTCGGGATAAGTTTTGCTTAATGCTCTGTCCATGCGCAGCACAGAGTCGACTTCGGCAAATGATGTCCGGCAGATCTTGAATATTTCTTTCAGCGGATTTTCGATATACCGCGCCTTGCCGGCGTAGAGTTTGTAATCAGACACAAAAAGTTCGGGGATGCGGCTTTCCCAAAAGGCATGTAACCCGGTTTGGCCGGTTAGCTGGCCATCATAGTTCTGTGTGAGATGTAGCGGCACATGTGCATCGGCTATATAATGTCCCAGATTTGCAGACGCGGTAAGAATGGTGGTAGTATCATGACCAATAAAAGCGTTGACCAGCTTATAATAATTGTACTGGATGGTCCAGGGCAGGGTACCATATTTGGCCAAAGTATCTTCCGAATATTTTACTATGGCGGCGTTCCAATGCTCAGGTATTAAACGGAAAGGGTTTTTACCGTAATGATCGGCATCCAGAAAATGGTGCGGCGCTTCGGTCGAGTCGACGTAGCGGCGTTTATCAGCCGATACAGCGTGTTGAGTAATGAAATCGATATTAGCCTTGTAAAACCTCGCCATTGGTTTCGGCAGGGTAAATACCGCCAGCCGGTTAATACGGTAGTGTGCGAAAAACCCCCAGGATGAACAACATATAATTAGTACAAAGCCGGCTATTGCCCTGGCGCACCACTTCATCCCTGCTGACCTTGCTGATACTTATAATGTAAGTGTTTAATGGTTTCTTCGGCCTGTTCATCATTGTTGGTGGCGCCGTAGCCGGTTACTAAAATTCCCTTTAAACCTGATTTTGATGCCAGCGCATAAACGGTTGCTTCATCCGCGGGGTCAGACGCGCCTTCGTAACGATATAGGTCGACTATCTCAAACTCATCGGCTGCATAGGCATTGCCATCGGCTTTAAAATGATCGTTCTCTAAACTAAGCTCGAGGTTAAAACCCTGGCTTTTGAGCTGCTCAATAGCTTCAGTGATGGTGGCGTAATGGAATTTTTGTTTCATAGGATTTTTGATGTACTATCGTAAATTTACGAATTTCCCCGGTAAAATTATGTTTATTTGTCATCGCGAACAAGGAGAGAGATCTATACACCTGCAGGTAAAATAAGCGCGTGTATAGATCTCTCCTCGTTCCTCGTCGAGATGACATTTAATATTACTGAAAATCAATCCAAAAAATATTTTTAAAAGACATTTGACAATATAATAAAAGTCCCTATATTTGCAGTCCTTAAATAACGAATAGAATAACAAGCTAAAATGGCAAATCATAAATCATCAATAAAAAGGATCAGAGCTAACGCTGCGAAGCGCTTACGTAACCGTTATCAAGCTAAAACTACCAGAAACGCTATCAAGAAATTGAGAAACACTACCAGCAAAGCTGATGCTGCTCCTCTGTTGTCTAAAGTGATCTCTATGCTTGACCGTTTAGCTAAGAAAAACGTTATCCACAAAAACAAAGCTTCAAACAACAAATCGAAGCTGACTAAATTTGTTAACACTTTAAGCTAAGCATAGCTTAATACAGATATTTTAAAAGGCGATAGGCGTAAGCTTATCGCCTTTTTTTGTTGGAATAGTTTTTTCCTTTGTCATCCTGAACGTAGTGAAGGATCTTGTACGCCGTGATAAGATTCTTCGCTACGCTCCGAATGACAATGGTTCTATTTGATCAATCTCAGTCAAACAAAAAATCCGAAATCGCACATCTGATATCCGAAATAATCCTATCTTAATATCGTGAAAAACTACGATAATAAGATCAGTATCAAAGCATGGGCCGAGGAAGATCGCCCGCGCGAGAAGTTGAGCACGCAGGGTCGCCGCGCTTTGACGGATGCCGAACTGATTGCGATATTGATAGGCTCAGGCAGCAGGACAGAAAGCGCTGTGGAACTGAGCAAGCGTATTTTGCACCATTACGGTAATGATCTTAACAATCTGGGCAGAGCCTCAATATAGAGCTGTCAAAATTTAAAGGCATCGGTGAAGCCAAAGCTATCTCTATCATTGCCGCGCTGGAAGTAGGCCGCAGGCGAAACGATACCGAGAGCAAAGCGCCTGAGACGGTAAACGGCGCCAAAGATGCCTACAAAATTCTGCGCCCTTTTATGATGGATTTGAATCATGAAGAATTTTGGTTATTGTTATTAAACCAGGGCGGCAGGATCATTAGTAAAGAACTTATCAGCAAAGGTGGGTTGACAGGTACCGTTGCCGACCCGAAGATTATATTCAGCATCGCCCTGCAACATAATGCCGTGTCTATCGTTATGGCGCACAATCACCCCTCCGGAAATTTAAAACCAAGCCAACTGGATATTGAGCTGACTAAGAAAATTGCCAGCGCGGGCAGGCTGTTGGATATCAATGTGCTTGACCATCTGATTGTGACCAACGATGGCTATTATAGCTTTGCAGACGAAGGAATTATTTGATTGACGATTTTAGATTTACGAATTACGATTGGGTGGTTTAAAACCTTTTTATAATTTCCGCTGTCACACAAGATGACAAAAAATAGTTGAACGAAAAGGATTTAAATAAAATTCAGATAACTTAAACATATACTTATTTCAACAGTTAAACCTTAAAAAAACAAAATTATGATTACGCCAGACGACGAATTATTACCAGACGACTCTGAAACAGAAGATGACGAACAATTAAGTCAGCAAGATATCCATTCAAATGGCTTTGACGATGACGATCTGATCAGCGATAATACGCAGGATGAATCGGACGCGCTGGCGAGGGCCTATGAAGCATCAGAATCATCCTATGAATTAAATCTCGATGATGAGGACGAGGAAGATCTGAATGACGAATGATTTTTTAGTAGTACTTGTCATTTCGACTGAAAGGAGAAATCTATACACGAGTTAGTCAATGATGCTTAGCTTGTGTATAGATCTCTCACTATCGTTCGAGATGACATGTTTTTCTATATCAAAATCAACCAACTCTTATTAAAATCCTCCTTTTACCTTTCGCCTTTAACCTTTCACCTTAAATTGTATCTTTGCCGATTATCGCATCATCGCAATGAAGATATCTTATAATTGGCTCAAAGAATTCGTAAATACAAATAAAACTCCGCAGGAGATCTCGACCATTTTAACCGGTACCGGCTTAGAGGTAGAGAGCGTGGAGAAAGTACAAGCTATCCCCGGTGGACTTGAAGGTCTGGTGATTGGCTATGTTAAAGAAACCACCCAACACCCCAATGCCGACCGCCTCAAGGTAACCAAAGTTGACGTTGGCGGCCCTGAAGACTTGCAGGTAGTTTGCGGCGCAGCTAACGTAGCTGCCGGTCAGAAAGTAGTAGTGGCCGTTGTGGGCACCACTGTGCACCCCGTTACAGGTGAGCCTTTCCTGATCAAAGAATCAAAAATACGTGGCGAGGTATCGCAAGGCATGATCTGTGCCGAGGACGAGATTGGCCTGGGCACGAGCCATGAAGGTATTATGGTTTTGGCTGAAGACGCTAAAGTTGGCCTCGCAGCTAAAGACTATTTCAATGTTACTGACGATTACATGTACGAGATTGGGCTAACCCCCAACCGTGCCGATGCAGCTTCGCACCTGGGCACTGCCCGCGATGTGGCTGCGTTTCTGAAAATTGCCATCACTAAACCTGATGTTTCTGCATTTAAGGTCGACAATACCGATCGCTCCATTGAGGTTGTGGTTGAAAACGAAGCTGCTGCTCCGCGTTATGCCGGTTTAACTATTACAGGGCTTGAAATAAAAGAGTCGCCGCAATGGTTGAAGGAGCGTTTGGCCGTTATCGGCGTGCGTTCTATCAATAACGTGGTTGACGCAACTAACTACGTACTGCATGACCTGGGCCAGCCATTGCACGCTTTTGATGCTGCCGCTATCAGAGGTAACAAAGTGGTGGTTAAAAACTGCGCCGAAGGCACTGTATTTAAAACTTTGGACGACGTAGAGCGCAAACTTTCTGCCGACGACCTGATGATCTGTGATGCTGAAGGGCCGATGTGTATCGCCGGCGTGTTTGGCGGCGCCGAGTCGGGCGTTAAAGATTCTACCACCAGCATATTCCTGGAGAGCGCTTATTTTAACGCCGTATCTGTTCGTAAAACAGCTAAAAGACATGGCTTAAAAACCGATGCTTCGTTCCGTTTTGAGCGTGGTACCGATCCGGATATGGTGGTTTTCGCGCTGAAACGTGCTGCCCTGCTGATTAAAGAGGTAGCCGGCGGTACAATATCGTCAGACATCATCGACCTGTATCCAAATCCGGTTGCGCCGTTTGACATTGATCTGAGCTACTCGACCGTTCACCGTTTGATAGGCCAGATCATTCCTCACGAAGAAATTAAAAGTATCATCACTGCATTGGATATGAAGATCCTGAGCGAGTCTGCCGAGGGCTTGATGCTGCAGGTTCCGCCTTACCGCGTGGATGTTACCCGCGATGTGGATGTGATCGAAGATATTCTGCGTATTTACGGCTATAACAATATTTACATTCCAACCCAGGTACGTGCGTCGCTGAGCGCTTCGCCGCGTCCTGAAAAAGATACTGTTCAGAATTTATTAAGCGATTTGCTGACTGCCAACGGTTTCAACGAGATCATGTCGAATTCGCTGACCAAGTCGGCTTATTATGCTGATAAATTGGAGACAGCGGTTAAGATTCTGAATCCGCTGAGCTCTGATCTGGACGTGATGCGTCAAACCATGTTATACTCTGGTTTAGAGGCAATCGCCTACAATGCCAACCGCCAGAACCGCGACATCAAGTTCTATGAGTTTGGTAAGGTTTACAACGTCAAAGAAGAGAAATATAACGAGAGCCAGCGCTTTGCTATCTTCATGAGCGGCGCTACCGCCGGTGCGCAGTGGAACCAAAAAGCTACCTCGGCCACATTCTATAATTTGAAAGCTATTGTTGATGGTATTCTTCAAAAACTAAATATCGGCGATCTGCAGGTTGTGGAAGCCACCTGTAAAAATTTGGCTTACGGCTTAAACTACACCCGCAACAACAAGGTACTGGTGAAATTTGGCGCCGTAGCTAAAGATGCCTTGAAAAAGGTTGATGTAGATCAGGAAGTGTTTTATGCCGATTTTAGTTTCGACCAGATCATGCAGATCGTTAAAAAGAATAAGATTGTTTACCAGGAGATCTCAAAATTCCCGGCGGTGCGCCGCGATTTGTCGATGCTGATTGGTAAGGACGTAACTTTCGGTCAGCTGAAACAGATCGCCCAGCGCACAGAGCGTAAATTGTTGAAAGACGTCACCGTGTTCGACGTTTACCAGGGCGACAAACTGCCTGAAGGCAAAAAATCATACGCGCTAAGCTTTACCCTGCAGGACGTTGAAAAAACCCTGACCGATAAAGCTATCGACGCCATAATGCAAAAACTAATTTATAACTTAGAGAAAGAAGCAGGAGCGGAGATACGTAAATAGAGATTAGTGATTGGTGATTAGAGATTAGGAGTTTAATCCTGATAAAAATCATTCACTCATTCGCTCAAACACTCATTCACTCATTAAAAATGTCAACAGCAGCACAACTAAATACCGTCCTCGAAAAAACCCAGCGACTGATAGAGCTTTGCTCTGCCTTGCAGGAGGAGAACGATTTGTTGAAGTTGGAGAACGATACCCTGGTGTCTGCCTTGAATGCCAGCAAGACCAAGACTAAGGAACTGGACGAGAAGATGCGTGCTGTGAAATTAGCTAAGTCGTTTTCAGACACAAATGAAAAAAGTGTTGACATTAAACAAAAAATTAACGAATTTGTGCAAGAAATAGATAAGTGCATTGTATTATTGAAGAAATAATACAGAAAGTGAACAAGCTCAAATGGGAGAAATCTCAATAAAAATAAATATTGCTGACAGAGTTTACCCTTTAAAGGTAAACATGGAGGAAGAGGAAATAATTCGCAGGGCGGCAAAGCTGATAAACGATCGCATAAAAGAATATCAGGAAAATTATGCGGTTAGAGATAAACAAGACCTGCTGGCAATGAGTGTGTTGCATTATGCTACATCGTCATTAAAGGCAGAAAAAAAGGTTACTGTTGAAGACACAGAAGTAGCCGACAAAGTTTATCAGTTGGATCATTTATTGTCCGAATTTTTTTCAAAGTCGTAATAAGCGTTCTTTAAAATATAAGCCGAAAGGTGAAAGCATAAGCTCAAAGCAGTCAATAATAGCTTTTAGCTTTAGTCTTTTAGCTCTAAGCTTAAAATGAGCCAATTAAGATTTAACCGCGGTTGAATTTTATGTTTCACTATTAAAAACTTAACACTTCAATATCTACGGATCCACGAAGGGCATGCGTTACTCGAACAGGTTTAACGGTAACCCATGATCCCGAAAATATCTGTATCGAAGTTTTTTAAATACATGTTACGTAAAGTTTAGACGCGGTTTTTTTATTTATATACTAAATTATAACCTTTAACTAATGAATATACTATACACTATAATCGGCCTGCTTATCGGGCTGATAGGGGGCGTAGCGATAGGTCGTTTCCTATTACGTAAGCTCTTTAAAGACCAGGAAACTGCGGCTCAG
>Ga0157371_10001095_pt1 | contig 29371 bp, 18 predicted proteins | sample C45metaG_FD_113462 | JGI IMG/M metagenome (GOLD analysis project Ga0157371, IMG submission 113462) | Corn rhizosphere microbial communities from Kellogg Biological Station, Michigan, USA - C4-5 metaG | ecosystem: Host-associated > Plants > Roots > Rhizosphere > Soil | place: USA: Michigan... | reverse complement strand
TCCCATCTGCGGCAGGAAGTACTGGGAGTAACCGAGATCATCGGCGGTCTTCCACACGCGTGACACAACCTCGGGGGCGCGCGCGACGGAGTTCTGCTCCTCGTAGATGTTGAGCTCCTTGTCGCCGATCATGTCGAAGAGAACGCCGAAGATGGGCTGGTAGCCGGGAGACGGGAGATGCGACGCGAAGTACGTCGATCCTATCAACACATCGACGTCCTTGGGCGGGCCGAAGCTGCCGTAATCCTCGCCGTCGACGAAGAGCAGGTCCACACCGACGTTCGGCGGTGTCTTCTTGAGGAGGTCGCCGAGTGCTACGAAGAGACCGACGCCGGAGGCTCCATCGTTGGCACCGAGGATGGGCTTGGTGCGATTGGCCGGGTTGGGGTCGCTGTCGGCGATTGGCCTGGTATCCCAGTGCGTGACGTAAAGCACGCGATCGGTCGCCTGCGGACGGAATCGCGCGAGGATATTTCGCATGGGGATGCTGTCGCCGTTTGCGAGCGTGTGCATCCAGCGCTGCTCGATGACAGTGTCGGCGCGAGTGCGCATCTGGGCGACTATCCAGTCACCGGCCTTCTGCCAGCCGGGCGAGCCTGGAATACGCGGTCCGAATGATACCTGCGTACCGGCGTAGCGGTACGCCGCTTCGCCATCGAATCCCGTTTTGGACTTCTGACAACCGGCGACAAGGGGGAGAATGGCAAGATAGAGGAGCAATCGATTCATACGTAGCGTGTGGGTGGACGGAGAAAAGATACTCCGCGCAGCGGTCGTTGGCTGTCTGCGACCGACGGCGTCAGTGCATCTCGCCCGAGTAGAACTGCAGATGGAGAATCGCGCTCAGGACGGTTTGCGTGAACGTTCTACTGAGGTTGGCGTCGAAGCTATTGACGCGAGAGATTACAAAGGTGGACGTCATCGTATCGGATACGTCGGTATCAGCGGAGAAGCTGGCCGAGCGACGACCGTTGTCGGTGAGGCGGCTGCGGCCCACGATGTCGAGCGGATTGAGCACGTAGCTCTTGCCGTGACTGTTCTGGAACGAGAGCCGCGTACGCAGGTCGCCGTGCGGATGCCATTGCGCGGGAAGCGCGAAGGCCCGGGCCACATCGGCATTTATGTCCATCGAAGTTCCGCGGCCGCTGAGGCCAGGCTCGTTGTCCAGACGCTGTACGAGATTGACCCCTAGCGAAGTGGTGAGCGGACGCGATCCAGCCCATATGGCGCTCAGTGAAACGGGGTAGCTTCGAATGCGCGTTTCGCCGTTCTCGCCATCCGGCAGCGAGAACTCACCCGGGCTGGCGAGCCGCTGAGTCGTGCCGGCAACCCGCGCGCTCGCGCTGAAATTCCGGATCAACGCCGTGGAGTCCGCGATGCGCTTGGTCCAGCGCAAAGCGACATCGGGAAAGACGAGTTGCGTCGCATCTCCCACATCCTGGCCGTTGTCCGATCGCAATGTCCAGCTTCGCTGCGTGAGTCTCTGCAGATGGTTGGTGAGCGTAGCGCCGAACGGCAGGTTGATCGTCTGCGACAGGGTGAGCTGATCGTTTACACCCGCGCTGGTCGCCGACTCCGATCCGATGTGTCTGAACTGGCTTACACTGCCGAACCCAAGCTGAAACATGAGTGGCGCCGACGCCGCGGCGCCGTCGTACGCCGTGAGCACGTTGCGGTCCAGCGATATGTCCAGCGGTTGAAATGCACTGATCATCGCCTTCACGCCCGGAATGAACGACGTGGCACCTGCAAGCGCGCGAAAGTCGATCGTGAAACCGAGATTGGCGTTCTGGGTGTTGCCGATATTGCGCGGAATGCGGAACTCTCCGAGGGAATCGGCTGCACGTATGAAGTCGAGCGTGTTGGGGTCGCGCAGCATGTTGTAATTTGAGCTGCTGTTGAAGCGCGCGCGCAGCCACGGCAGAGGAGTAACACTGTAGCTCAGCTGAGTTCCCACGGTACGCTGGCGCTCGAGGCCGGTGTCGAATCCAGCAAAGCGATTGCGCTCCTGCGCATCGACGACCCCCAGGTTCGGGATTTCCGCGTACGACCTCATGTCGCGCAGCGAGGACATGTTGAAGCGAATGGTACTATTGCGGAGCGGATGGAACGCGATCGCGCCCCCGTTGCTGATGGTATTCGTGAGGCCGTTGACGACCTGTGCGGTATCATCCAGCGCCGCGGCGGGCTTGAGATAGGTCAATCGCCGGTCGTTGCCGTTCTCGTACGTCGAGGTGAGATAAACCTCGGTGGGCAACACGGTTGCGAGCGAAGGCGCGAGGGCACGAATGAGATTGTACTCAAGACCGACACGGAGGTCATGGGCGTGACCGTCCTCATACTCGCTCTGAGCGTCGGCCGATGTGTACGTTCCCTGCATGCTCAGATTGTTCAACACGGGCGCGAGCGTTCCGCCCTTGACGGGAGTCGCGCGCTTCACGCCGAAGGTCACGGACGTAGCTCCGTTGTGCGGCGATCTGAGACCGGGTACCGCGCTCGCGTCGATGTCTGATTGCGTCAGATAAGTTGGGACGCTGGATGCACCACTGTAGTTGAACGTGACTGGGATCGCGTAGCCCAGCGCGCGCGGCAGCAGCTTCTCCAAACGGAATGCCGCACTCACGTCCACCGTGTTGTCAGTGAGATACGTCGGCTGGTCTCCGAGCTGCCGGAAGTTGGGATCGCGGCGCGTAAGATTGACGCGAACGTCTGCGAAATCGCTCGCCGTGACGCCGAGTGCAACCTGGCCGGCGAAACCCGTTGCGTCGACGACTCCGCCGAGCCGCAGGTCGTCGACCCACAACTCCAGGGTGTCGCTCGGCGATATCGGACGTGCCGCCGACGTGCCCGGCACGCGCATCATTCCAACCGAGAGTTCCTGGATCGCCGCCAGGTTGGGCGGGTTCACGCCCGGGTCGGTGGTGTACACCATGTAGCCATCGGCGCAGGCTGCGTACACGGCACTTGTCGCCGTGGTTGGCTGAAACGGAGTATTCGCGATGAGAACCGAATCGGCACCGGTACACGTGTTGCGCCGCGAACCCCGGAGATACGCATTCTGAATTTGCGCACGGAGCGCGATGAGCTTGGAGAACTGGACGCGGACTTCAGGGAGCCATGCTGATGGGCCCGCGCCGTTACCCGGCAACGGTGTGTGATACATGTAGAAGTTGGAGGCATCGTGACCGAGCTTCACATAAAATTGAAGCTCGCCGTCAGCACCCCATCCGTTACTCACTCCGCGCGCCCATACCCGCAGTTCCTTGTAGCTCATGAAGTTCTTCTGACCTTCAGGGAACCGGTAGTACGCTTCGGCGCGATCGAACGTATTCAGGCCGCCCGCGATGACGCGGAGCGAATGCTCATTGATGGGGACGCGAGACGAGGTAACCGGAGTTGCCTTGAGATCGGGCAGATTGGTGACGCCCGGCGGCGAATCGTAATTTATGCCTCCCGATACACCGCGATCCTGCGTGCCGACGGTGCCGACGGTGACGAAGCCGAGATCGGGCTGCTCACCTGCCAGACCGCGAATCGCCGACTCGCTCCGCTTGAGCCATGGTGCGCCCGTGAGACGAAGTTGATCCAGCGCCACCTGACTGAAGGCCGTGTCCGGGACACCTGCTCCCGAGATCATTGTAATGCGCAAGGCGCGGGCGCGACTCAGCAACGGTGAATTCAGTGTGTCGTCGGGTGCGCGGAACGGCACGCGCACGAAGACCCAGCACACTGGTGTGCGCGGAACAGTCTAGCCACGCGCAACCGGCCGCTCGATGCACTTTCCGACGCGATTGAACTTCCGTTCGTCGGAAAGATCCACTACGAATCGTCTGATCTGCTCCTGCTCGCGCTGGGCGCTGCTGAGATTGAGCACGTTGTCGCCGTCGAGATCTTCCTCGTCCAGGCGGCCATTGCCAACGGTGCAATCCGTGCGCGTGTCGCCCACCTGATAGAGCGCGCCATACCGGTTTCTGCAGATCGGGAATTTCGGAACGATTCGCGGTGTGGGAAGCTGCCCTGGTATGGTATCAGCGATCACTACGGCGCTGTCCGCGACATCGCCGGGCAATCCCGTGTCGTTCGCGTTTGCGTTGAACGCACGCGAAAATGGATCGCGTTCGCTATTGAGCCTGTCGAATCCAGAAAGACGGCGGCCTGACATCAGCGTGTCGCGCAGCACGGCGTTCACGGCCTGGATGCGAATCGTATCGGGTTGAAATACCACCGAGTTTTCGGAGATCTCTCCCACGTCGAACACGAGAGTCGGGTTGCGCGACCGGCCGACCGCGGACGTATCCACGAGCGCCCAGAATTCGACGTTTTCAGTGCGCGACACGTCAGCACCGGATGGACTGAGCGAAGTCCGGATGGAGCGCCATCGGCGACCCGTCTGCGTCACTCCGGTGCTCCAGTGCGCATTGCTGTTCTGGTCATCGCGCAACCCGCGGGACAGCGGATAGAGCGTGAGCCAGAGTATCTGCTCGGGCGCAGCGACGCCGACGCCGGAGAACGCAACCTCCGGATCGATCTTGTCGATCGTGAATTGAATCTGCTTGCCGAGCGAATCGCGTATGTTGGTCTGAAATGCAAGCTGAGTGGCGTGACTGATGTCGAGCAGATTGGGTCCGTACTTCGCGAGCACGTTGTGCGCGACGGCAGGCTGGCTGCTGTAATACCAGTACTGGTCTCCCAGGAGAACATCGAGACCGCCAGCTTCCTCGAACGATTCGAGGTACGCCTGCTGGCCGGCACTCGGCTGCGGTTTGCTTGCGGCAAACTCTCCGGCGAGCGAAACATGGGATGGCACGTCGGTGTGACCGTACGGAAGCTTGGACACCAGTCTGGTGAGCGGGTCGGCATCGAAGTTCATCGTAGCGTTGATGCCACCGATGAGCATTGATTGCGGCTCCAGGCCGAGCGTGGGGCGCGTGTAGGTACTCTTCTGCGATTGCGACAGCGCCAGGAGATTGATCTGCCCGTTGGACAGCGGAATCTCGAGTGACGACCCGAATATCGAGGTCGGAGTTTCCACGAACAGCGGATTCTCCTCGAACTGCACAGTCACCTGTCGCGGGCGCGGGAACAACGTATCCGGCCGCGCGAAGTTCACGCGGCCAAGATCGTAATCGACGGAATAATCGCTGCCGCGCGCGAGCAGGACGTTGTCGACGAGAATGCGCTCCGAATTCGGCCGTACCTGGACGGCGCCGAGTGATAGCGTTCCGTTGTTACCGTTACCCTGCGCCTGGTAGCGCAGCCGTATGTGGTAGACGGCGCCGGGGCGTTGCGACGAGATGAGATAGTCGGCTGGGGTAGTATAGACTGTATCGTTGTGCGGATTCCCTGCACCGGCCATGCCGTTGCTTGCGAATGGACGCACCGACGGAAAGACGAGGAACTGGTCGCGGATCGTGGGCGTGCCAAATGCGCCGACACCGAGGGCGAAGTTGGGATCGGTCGGACGTGGCCAGAGACGATTCTCGACGTCGAAGGTCGAGCTGTTGGTAGGCTGTGCCAGTCCAAACAGTTGCAGATACGTAGCTGCCTTCCCTGTCACGGGCTTTTCCTGATCGGTCGCGTTTCCCGTGACGACCTTCACGCTCACGCTCTGACGCACGACGTCGCTGCCACCGAGTCGATACACTGAACGAATCTCATGCCGGAAGGCAGCGTCCGTCGGCTGAACGTTCGGATCCCACAGCAGATTCGCGAACTGGTCGTGTGCCGTGGAATATTCGAGGTCGGGCGTTCCGCCAGTGGTGACATGAGTGGTCAGGACGCCGCCGATGCGGACGCGATATGCGACGACGAGCCGCTCATTGTTGAGCGACAGGGGACGCACGAGCGCGATCCAGAGGCGCGACGGATCGGCGTAGTAGTCCACGCCCTCGCGCAGCAGCTCGTACACCTGCCCTTTCTGCGAGCGAGGATCACCGATAATGCGGAACTGGGGACCGTTCGGATTGGGCGGCTGACCGCCAATCAGAAGGCGGTATACATATATCGCGGCAGGACGCAACGTATCGGGAAGTGCGGCAGCCAGCTGCGTCATCTGCTGCCGGTTGAGGATGTCGATGTTGGGATATCCTGCGAACAACTTGGGATCGACAGTGAAGAAGAAGCGGCGCGGCTCGAACTGGTAGTCTTCGACCGTGCGATCGACCGCTTGCAGAACGTGATCACCAACCGTGAAGACGCGATCGCGAACCACGTTTCCCTTCTGCTGCGCGACGATGCTGCGCAGCTTGATTCCCTCACCGAGGTTGGCGACCGCCTGCACGCCGTAATTGCCGCTCGGGATCGCCGCCGTGATGAAGCGTGACGGCGGCGGCTGGAACGTGACGTTGCCGACTTCGAGCTTCTGTATGAACTCGTCGGGCTTGCCTTCGAATGCAATCGAAATGGTGTTGGACGCGTCGAACTCGCGCTGCGAGTCGTAGTCCACGTTCACGTGCACACGCTCGGCGACCACACCGGCGGATCGGAGCGCATACTGAAAATCGAGAGTAGGCTCGAAGGCGGAGCGACAGGTGTTGGCCGCCAGGAAATAGCTGACTCCCTGGCAGCGGTTGGTTTCATCCTTCTCGTTTCGGAACTCCAGTCTGGAGTCGACCTGAATGCCGAGATCGGCGTAGTCGCCAAACAATTGTTCATTCTTGGCCGGCTCGCGCGCCTTACGCTGCTGAGCGTCTTCGGCGGAAAGCGGTTGCGGCCGGCCTGTGGCAAAATTCTGAACGGCGACCTGTCCCCAGACCGATTCCAGTATCGAACGACTGTTCAACTGGAAGGCTGTAGCGCGGGCCGCCTGGATCTGGGCTTCGGCTTCGCGGTACAGTGCGGCGTCGGTGCGAGTCTGGACCGTGGGCAGCTGAAGGGGGAGAGTATCCTTCCCGATGCGTACGCGGAGGCGTGACGGCGCGTGCACAGTTGTGTCCTTTACTTGCGCGCTGAGCGGGGACGCCAGCGCGCTGGAGAGCACAATCGCAAGCGCGATCGCGAACGCGATTGGGCCGGCGAAGGACGGGGCCGACGCGCGGGCCCGACGCAGTCCCCGTGAGCCAGGGGACGCGTGCTCTCTCCGGCGCGCTCGCAAAGGGCGCCCGGGGGAGACCCACCCTGTAAATTTCACCCCGTGAAGATACTCTCCAGATACGTTCTCAAGGAGCACCTGGGACCCCTCACATTCGCACTTACCGCTCTCACGTCGCTCCTGCTGCTCAACTACATCGCCAAGCAGTTCGGGAACCTGGTCGGAAAGGGGATCCCATGGTCGGCGGTCGCGGAGTTCTTTCTTCTCTCCATTCCATTCACGGTCGCGCTCACACTGCCCATGGCGGTGCTCGTGGCGACCCTGCACGCATTCAGTCGCCTTGCCGCGGAGAACGAGATAACCGCGCTCAAGGCGAGCGGGGTAAGTCTCAAGAGCCTCATGACGCCGGTGCTGATAGCCGCGGCCGGCGTCACGCTCTTCATGATCGTCTTCAACGATCAGATTCTGCCGAGGACCAATCATCAGCTGGCAGTGTTGCAGTCGGACATCGCGCAGAAGAAGCCGACGTTCGCGCTACGCGAGCAGGTCATCAACGAGGTGAGTCCGGGAAAGCTGTTTCTGCGCGCGAACCATCTGGACGAAGCGTCGAATCTCATGCGGGACGTGACCATCTACGATCTGAGCGACGCGACGCGCCGCAGAACGATCTACGCCGACAGCGGCAACATGGCACTCGCGAAGAACCAGAGCGATCTGCTCCTGACGCTATACCACGGCTCGATGCAGGACGTGCCGGTGTTGAACCCATCCCAGCTGCAACGGCTCTTCTTCAACGTGGACCTCGTGACGGTGAAGGGAGTCGCGAACCAGTTCCAGAAGTCCGCCGACGCGCAGAACAAGGGCAATCGCGAGATGTCCGTGTGCGAGATGCAGCGAGAGGTGCGCCGCGGGCGCGCCGATTACATGGAAGCGCGCAAGGATTTTCTGAGCGGGATGAAGCAGGCGCGAGACAACCATGTCAAGCTCGGCGCCGACATGTACGCGACGGATACACACGTGCCGTCGAACATATCGCTGGGCGCGACGTATTGCTGGCTACTGAAAGAACTGCGTATTCCGACGCTGTCAGCGCAAGGTGCACCGCCCGCGCCGATGGTTCCTCAGGCGGGCGGTGCGCCACCGGTGAGACCAGGAACGCAAGAGGCTGGTCCGGTGCGAGCACCCGCGGCGAGTCAGTCCGGCTCCAAAGCACTCCCGCAGAAGGCGCCCGCCCCGGCCGCTGCACCGATACCCGCGCGCATCTACACCACGCCGCCGCCGAGTGCGGGGCTCGAGGTGACGCCGAGTACGATTACGGTGGCGAAGGTACGACTTTCGGATGCGAAGACGTTGATTGACGGGTACGAGATCGAGATCCACAAGAAATTCGCGCTCGCCGTTGCCTGCTTCGTATTCGTGATGCTGGGCGCACCGATCGCGCTGCGTTTTCCGCGCGGCGGAGTCGGACTCACGCTCGGCGTGAGCCTGTTCGTGTTCGCGCTGTATTACATAGGACTCACCGCCGGTGCCGCGGCGGCGTCGCAGGGTCTGTTACCGCCGGTGATCGCGATGTGGGCCGCCAACGTGATATTCGCCGCCGTTGCGGTTGCGCTGCTCTGGCGCATGGGCAAGGAAGGAGCCACTGCGCGCGGAGGCGACATGCGGGAGATGCTCGGCAACGCGCGCGGATGGATGAAGCAACGGATGCGCGTGGTGCATCTGGTTCGCGAGCGCCGGACGGAACGATGAAGCTGAGCCACATGATCAAGCCGCTGGACAGATACGTGTTCAGCGAATTCTGGCGTATCTTCGTGACGACTGCGCTGGGCTTTCCGGTTCTGGTGATCATCATCGACATCACGGACAACCTCAACACGTATCTCCAGCGCAACCTACCGAAGTCGCAGATTGCGCTGAGCTATTTGTACTGGCTGCCGGATTCGATGTTCATGATTCTACCGGCAGCGGTATTGTTTGCGACCGTCTTCTCGATCGGATCTCTCACGCGATACTCGGAGATCACGGCGGCCAAGGCTTCGGGCGTTTCGTTTTACAGATTCATCGCGCCGATCTTCGTCGGCGCACTGTTCGCAGTCGCGCTCGGGCTCGTGCTGGGCGAGGTCGCGCCGCACACGAACAAGCGGCGGCTGGAGCTTCTGGAGACGCAGAGGTTCTCGGCCAGCACCGATCGATATAACTTCGCCTATGCATCCACCGCTGGACGTGTTTACAAGATCAGCGCGCTGCATCTGGCCACCAAGAAGGCGGACGGTGTCGAGATCGAGCGGAAGGGTAGTGGATCGGACTATCCATCGTACATTGCGACATCGACGGGAGCCAGCTACACGCCGCGGGGCTGGGTACTGGGCCGCGGGACGATGCATATCATCACGAGCAACAGCACCAACATCACCTTTTCCTACGATTCCTTGTACGACAAGCAGTTTACCGAGAAGCCCGAAGAGCTGACCGCATCGCCCAAGGCGCCGGCTGAGATGGACTACGCCGAGCTGGGGCGATTCATTCATGCGATGGAGCGATCGGGCACGGACGTGAACGAGCTGCGTGTGGAGCGAATGCTCAAGATCGCGATACCGGTCACGAGTCTCGTGATCCTTCTTTTCGGCGCACCACTTGCAACGAGCACGCAGCGAGGGGGCGCCGCCTACGGCGTGGGCATTAGCCTCGCCACGACAATCATATTCCTGATGTTGATTCAGTTGACGAAAGCCGTTGGTGGAAAGGGGCTGCTTCCCCCAGAGCTTGCGGCGTGGCTGCCCAGTATCTTGTTCGGTGTAATCGGGCTCACGCTCTTCGTGCGCGTGCGTACCTGAGTGCGGTTCCTCGAAAGGGCCAGCCGGCCATTCTCGCGGATCGGCGAGCGCGGGTACTTCGCGGCGGATATCGTGCGGGCGTTGCCGGACTGGCGCACGTACGGCGTCGAAACGATCCGACAGATGCGCAACATCGGCGTCGACTCGGTACCGCTCACGATCATCGTCGCCGCGTTCATCGGTGCCGTCACCGCATTTCAGACACGTTATCAACTTTTCGGCGGCGTGCAGCTGTCGGTAGTAGGGCTGATATCGAGACAGTCGGTGATCCTTGAACTGGGACCGTTGCTAACGGCGCTGGTGCTGACCGGCAGGGTCGGCGCGCGGATCACGGCGGAGCTGGGAACGATGCGTGTGACGGAGCAGATCGACGCACTGGAAACGCTGGCGTACGATCCGATCGCGTATCTGGTGGTGCCACGTGTGATCGCGGCGATAATCATGCTGCCGATCCTCACCGTGTTCGCCGACGCTGTGGGCGTCGGGATGGCGTTTCTTACATCGGTCGTTGCGACTGACATCCTTCCATCCGATTTCATGGCTGGGCTGCAGCTCGCGTTTGCACCGTTCCAGATTGTCTATTCCCTGATCAAGGCGACGGTATTCGGCGCCGCCATATCGTTTTTCTGCTCTTATGAAGGCTACAACGCAAACGCGGGTGCCGAGGGCGTTGGACGAAGCACCGCTGCTGCAGTTGTCATAACGTCGGTTGCGATACTCGTACTCGATGCCGTTACTGCGCTGCTTCTGGCGCCATACCTTCAGGCCTGACCCGGCTGACAATATGAAAAAGACTCGTGACGACATTCTGGTCGGCGTAGTGATAGTGGTGGGGCTCGTGATCGCGGTCATCGGATCGCTCTGGCTCGCGCGCGGTGGCCTGTCCAAGGGCTACCCGCTGTACGCGCGGTTCGCGTGGGGGGCCGGCCTCAAGACGGGTGCGCCAGTGTGGGTGAGCGGCGCGGCGGTCGGCTACGTCTCGGACGTGCAGTTTCGTCCGGACGGAAGTCTCCTGACTCAGTTGCGAATAACGAGCGACCAGCCAATCCCGAAGCCGAGTCCGGCGACGGTGGTTCCGAATGGAATCTTCGGAGACGTTGCCGTGAACTTCACTCCACGACCGTCCGGCACGCGATATGTCGAGGGGGATACAGTAGTGAGCGGTCCGGCCGCGGCGGGCATCGCGCAGCTGACCGCGAAGGCCGATTCGATCACGACGTCGGTCACCGCGCTTACGAGTGCGATGAATAAGGAACTCGTGGCGGGAGGCGGACTTGCGGATCTGCGTCAGACACTCGCTGGCACCAACAAGCTCATGGCCCAGCTGAGCGCCATCGCGACCGTGCAGTCGGCTCAGCTTACAGCTACGATGACGTCGCTTCGGCGTGCGACCTCGGCGGTGGATTCGGCCAAGATCGATTCAACGCTGTCGAACCTTCGGACCGCGAGCGGTAACATGAACTCGCTGACCATGTCGCTGGATTCAACCGGACGTGCACTGAATCGGATCGTGGCCAAGGTCGATAGCGGTAACGGATCAGCGGCAAAATTGGTCAACGATCCGGCGCTCTACAACGACGTCCACTCGCTGCTTGGACGGATGGACAGTCTGGTCGCTGACATCAAGAAGAATCCCAAACGGTACATCAACGTGAAGGTGTTCTAGCGCGTCGTCGTCGATACTGTCGACATGAGGTCACGAGGTGCGGATCCATCCGCACCTCGTGCTGTAAAAAAAAGCGCCGGCACGGTCGAAACCGTGCCGGCGCTTTCCATTTGGAACCTCAGGAACTTAGAAGTTGTAGCGGAGCGACAGTTGCATACGGTAGTTCGATGACGCGTTCTGCGCACTGTACGGCCGCAGGGTCGAGTCGAACGTGTAGACGCCCTGGGTCGGGTTGACCCCATTGACTGCCGTACCGATCTTGTTGCCGGTCTGGGTAAGAAGGACCGTTGCGCTGCAGATGCTGCCGCAGGTTGCGCCCTGATCCGAGAAGAACTGACGTCCCCACTTCGAGTTGATCAGGTTTCCGAAGTTGAGTATGTCCAACCGGAGCTGAGCGTTCTGGGTGTGGAACGCCTGGAGCGACTGCGTGATGCTGACGTCGAACTCATTGGACCATGGATTGCGACAGAGATTGCGGGACAGCATCTTGCCGCGATTCTCACGAAGGCACGGGACGCTGTTGATGAACTTGTCGAGGGCGGCCTGCTGCGCCGCAACGGAACCAGCCTTTGTCGCGTCGTTGTAGCCAGTGAAGAGGATTTCGTTGGGATCGCGAACGTCCTTGGGAACGTAAACAAGGTCGTTCTGCGAGTTTCCGTCACCGTTGAGGTCGCCGGAACCGCTTCCGCCACCTGCACCGTACACATAGTCGTACGGCGCACCCGAGTTACCCTGGTAAACCACGGTAATGTCGGTAAGCGTCTTCGCGTGATAGGTGCCGAGGGCAGTGACACGGTGCGGCATGTCGTTCTTGCTGCGCGTGAGACTGAAGTCGTTGAGCTTGCCAGTCACATCGCGAGCGTAGCGGTAGTTGGAGCCCGCCGTGCTACTGGTGATCGATGCGACATCGCGCGCCTGGCTGTACGTGTATGAAAGTGATCCATCCAACACGGCGGAGAATGTCTTCTGGAGAGTACCAGTTATGCTGTAGGTGTAGTTGCCCGACGAGTTACCGAGGTCGAGGACCTGGGTACGCCCACCGGATGTCACTGGGGTCCAGCCGGTCGCGGTCGGCGTTCCGTAGAGCACGCGTCCATGCGAGTCCGTACCCTGTGGCCCGACCAGTGCGAGATTGGTGTAGAAGGCGTCGTTGATCGACTTGGTGTACAGGCCTTCGATCGTGCTGATCATACCGTTCGCGAAACGGTGATCGTACGCCGCTGAAATCTTCTGGTATTGCGGGAACTTGAAGTTCGGATCGATCGTGTTGATGCTGGAGCCGAACGCTAGCGTTCCGCCAGGCTTGGTTCCCGAGGCGAGACATGCCGTCGGCGGGCTTGCAATGTTGGCGCTGTTGAATGCAGGTGGAACGAACGACGTGGTGGCCGACGTCGTGCCGTTGCAGTTGAGCGCCGGATAACCACTGAGCCCCGAGTTGCCGAATGCGTTCGACAGATACACGAACGGAGGCGGTCCGGTGAAGTATCCAATGCCGCCGCGCAGCTGATTACGCTGGTCTCCCGTCATGTTCCAGTTGAACGCCAAACGCGGCGAGAACTGGCCCTTGGACGGCACTGTGCTGGTGTTACGTCCGTAGCTCGTGAGCACGCTCGGATTCGACGGAGGCGTCTGGTCGAAGTGCGGCTGATCCCACCGCACACCCATCGTGAGCGCGAGGTTGTCAGTCGTCTGCCAGACGTCCTGCAGATAGTAGGCGTACATGTTCGCCTCGAACGTCGCGATGCCGGCAGCCGGATCGGACGGCGACGGCGCGCTCACGGCGTAGGCCGAAGCTTTTCCATTCTGGAAATCGGTGAGGCTGTTGAACGTCCACGAGCCCCTCGAATTCTGGCCGAACAAGTTGTAGGGCCGGTAGAACTGATCCTTGGTTCCGATGGTGAAGCGATGTGCGCCCACGGGCACCGTGAAATTCTCAGTCAGCTCGAACGTGCGCTGATTGAGGACGTTGCCCTGAGACGATGCCTCCGTCCCCGCCACGAGCGACACTGTGCCCGTGCCGCCGTCGGTGCGAGGGACGTTCCTGACCGTCACCTGCGGGAAGAGCGCCGGAACGGTGCGGAAGTCAGCCGTCTTGGTGTAGTTGAGGAGAAGCTCGTTGAAGATGCCGTTCGAGAAGTTGCTCAGAAACTCAGCTACCGAGCTGTTTGTCTTGCTCGTGAACTGATATGCGTTCGAGGTGAGGCCGAAATTCGGCGCCGTGGAAGTAGCGGCGCCACGGCCGAAGCTCGTGTTGTTCGCAAACGAGTAGTTGTGGCGCAATACCAACCGGGTTGCAAACGGGAGATAAATGTCGATGCGGCCAAATACGTTGGTCGCGGGATTCTGCTTGGTTACCTGGCCACCCGAGCCGCCATTGGCGAAGCCGTAGTTGCTGGACAGGATGCTGTTGAAGTTATCGATCGTCGCCTGGTTGACCGGCGCATCCGGAGAGCCGATGTACGGACCCGCTGCCGGCTGGCTTGTCTTGCGCCACTCGGAGTTGAAGTAAAAGAAGGCGTGATTTTTTACGATCGGACCGCCCACGGCGAATCCGTAGTTCTTCTCGCTGTAATCAGGCAGATAGAACTGCTGCCGCGTCATGTTCTGACTGCGGTTGTAACCGTAGACGGATCCGTGAAATTCGTTCGTGCCGCTCTTCGTGACTGCGTTGATGAGGACACCACCGAAATTTCCCTGGCGGACGTCGTATGGGGCGAGCAGAACCTGATATTCCTTCACAGCATCGAGCGGTATCGCCTTGGCATTGGCCTGGCTTCCGGGCTGTCCCGTTGCTCCGAGGCCGAACAGATCGCCGGCCGCTGCTCCATCGATCTGGATCGCATTCTGGCGAATGTTGACACCGCCGCCCGATGAGTAGCCGGTGGTGTTGGAGACCTGTGGCACAATCCCGACGAAGTCCGTGAAATTGTGCGACAGCGTGGGCAGACTGGAAAGCTGATCACCAGAAATGATAGTACCGGTTCCTGTCTTGGTCGGAGAGATGACAGTCCCCAATGACCCTTCGATCTTGACGCCCGTAAGCACCGCGGCCTGACTCGTCAGCTGAAAGTCAACGCGGGTCGACTGACTGAGCGAGACGATGACACCGGTCCGCGTGATCGGCGTAAAGCCAATACGCCGAACGGAGACAGTGTACGGGCCGCCCACTTCAAGGCCCTGTGCGGAATAACGTCCGCCTTCGCGTGCGGTGGCGTTGACTGCCACACCGGTTTGAGTGTTGGTGATCCGTATCTGTGCAGACGGAACTGGTGCACCTGATTGGTCGGTCACCGTACCGCTGATAGACCCTGATGTAACGTTCTGTGCATTGGCGCTTCGTGCGCTTACGAGCAAGCACATCGTCGCCAGTCCCAGTGCCGTAATCAAACGACCCTTGAGCATGCAACCTCTCTGATTAAGGAAGCATACATTTTACGGTCTCCCGCCGATTTGGGGCAGGGGGAATTTGCAACAGCCTTGCAACTCTTCTACTGGACAGATGTTCGGTTGATAAACGGGTAGAAAATCAGTCCAGAGAAGATCACCCCGAAGATAGCCAGGGTGGGTATTCTCGCTACCGGATCGGCGAGTGCGCTGCCCAGCAGGTAAAGGATGGCAAGGACGAACACGACGGGCGCTACGGGGAACCAGCGCGCGCGCACCGCGGGCTTGTAGCCGGCCTTCCTCTTTCGGAGCGGAAAGATCGCCGCAACTCCAAGTGCGTAGAACGGAATAATTGCGGTCACAAATGTGTCCGCCAATTGTTCGAACGTCCGAAGCATCACAAATATGATACCGAGTGCCGTAGCCAGCAGGATCGCCGCGCCAGGTGTCTGGAAGCGAGGCTGAACCCTGCCAAGACGACGGAATAGAAGGCCGTCGGTGGCCATCGCGAAGAGGATGCGCGGCCCGGTGAGCATCGAGCTGGCAAGTGTGCCCAGCGCGGACAGCATTACGACGATGCCCACGGCGGCAACACCGGGCTCGCCCATCAGCCGCTGGGCGACGTCGGCCGCGACCAGCTTGGAGTGACGCATTTCGTCGATCGAGAGGACCGACAGGTACGCTATGTTGGCGAGCAGGTACAGGGCGATGACGGCGAGCGTGCCGTAGATCAGAACCTTGGGGAGATTGCGTTCCGGGTCCTTGACCTCGCCGCCTACGAAGCTGACATCGGCCCACCCGTCGTACACCCAGAGCACCGATGTGAGCGCGAGCGCGAACGGCACGAAGCCGAAGCTCCCCGTCGGCGCGACGGGAGTGAAGTGGCCGCCCGTATGCGGCAATGCGGCAAGCGCGACTATCTCGATGCCGAGCAGACCGGCGCACTTGAGAATCGTGAGCGTGTTCTGGACGAGTGTGCCCCATTTCACGCCGACGTAGTTGAGAATGCCCATCACTCCGATCGATATCGCGGCGACGTAGTGGACCCACTGATTGTACGGCGCAGAGAGCGGATCGTGGCCGGTCGAGCGGAGCATGTATTCCGCAAATGTGGTCGAGATGGCGCCAAGGGCGGCGGCGCGGATGATCACGAGCTCGGCCCATCCAAAGAGGAATGCGGGAATGCGCCCCCACCCTTCCCTGATATAGACGTAGACGCCGCCGGTTTCCGGATAGGCGCTCGCGATCTCGGCAAGCGTGAGCGCGCCGCACAGGGCGACGAGGCCGCCAAAGACCCAGAGGGACAGCATGGGGAGCGGCCCGGGCAGGCGATCAGCAATGCCCGCGGGCGAGCGAAAAATTCCGGATCCGACGGTGGATCCGACGAGAACTGCGACGGCGCTCCAGAGGCCGATTCGGCGCGGCAGTGCGGAAGGCATCAACAACGCTACTGCAACGAACGTGGGATGGCGAGTAGCTTTACACTCTCAAATGGAGCTACATCGAGCCCTGTTCTGGGCCTGCCTCGTCATTACCGTCATCGCCGAGCTGCTGATTCTGCGGTCGGCGTTTTTTCCGCCAACGGACGTGGTACCGGCTGACAACATGCCGCGATCACCTCGGGTCGTCGAGATGATCTGGGGCGTATTGCCGGCGATCGCGCTGGCGGCGGTTTTCTGGATGGCATGGAGGGCTCTGTGAGCAACTCCGAGTCTCGTCGGACTGAGGGCAGGCACGGGGGCCTGCCCGTACAGGGCTCGGATAGCGCGCCGAATCAGAATGGAGGCCTGCCCCTCCTGCGACGGCTGGCGTATCTGGCCACGGGGTTGGCGTTTGCCCAGATCGTCTTTGGCGCCATCGTGCGCATTACGGGATCGGGGATGGGATGCGGCGATCACTGGCCCACATGTCAGGGATATCTGTTTCCACCTCTCGAGCGTCCGGATCTGATCGTCGAGGTGACGCATCGCTACATCGCGGCGACGGTCACGATCGCGATCATTGCACTTCTCATCACCGCGTTCATGCGCCGCGCGCAACGCGGAGTCGGCGGCAGGGGCGGAGTGTTCCGGTCCGCGATGCTTGCGACGGGGCTTGTCCTCACCGCCGCGGTATTCGGCGGAATAACCGTCAAGCTGTCGCTCAATCCTTATGTAATCGTCACGCACCTCGCGATCGCGATGACGCTGCTGGCTGTACTCTCCATCGCGGTGCTTCGTGCGGGCGGCTGGGGATTCGACAGCACAGAAGTCGCGTCGCCGCAAACGTATCGCGCGGCGCGAGCGGGAGTGATGCTCGCCTTCATCGTTCTGGTAATGGGAGCGCTCACCGCGAACGTGCTCGGTGCCAACGCTTCGTGCCAGGGGTTCCCATGGTGCACCGGAATCGCTGTGACGGGAACACCGTTGTACATCCAGGTAACGCATCGAGTGCTCGCGTTCCTGTTGTTCTTCCACATGATCGGAGTCGCGGTCCTGGCACAGCGCAGGCATGAGCCGCGTCAGGTGCGCGTTGCCGCATGGGCGGCGCTCGGCGCGATAGTGCTGCAGATAGTCGTGGCCGCAGGAATGGTGGAGATGCACCTCCCACCGGTGTGGCGCTCGCTGCATCAGGCGATGGGAACGCTGGTGTGGCTGTCGATCTTCACGCTCGCAGCGCTGGCGAAGTATTCGCTCGCCGGACGCAGCGGCGAGGAAGCGACACCTCGTGCCGCGGTGGCCGCAGCGTGAACGGCGGTCATGGAATGAACCACGACGGAGCGGTTTCCGTGCCGAGCGAGCGCGAACACTCGCTTGCATCGGATCTTGTCGCGCTCACCAAGCCGCGGATCATCTCGCTGCTTCTCGTCACGACCGTAGCAGCGATGTATGTCGCCGGAACGCCGAGCGGGTGGCTCGTCCTCACGGTACTCGTCGGGGGATATCTGATGGCCGGCGGCGCGCACGCGGTGAACATGTATCTGGACCGCGATATCGACGCGCACATGCCGCGCACCAAGCTGCGGCCCATCCCGAGTGGACGGATGGCACCGCGCGCCGTGCTCGCGTTCGGAATCCTGCTCGCGACGACGGCCACCTTCCTGCTGGCTCGATACGCAAACTTGATTACCGCCGCACTCGCGTTGCTCGGCTTCTACGGCTACGTGTTCCTCTACACGCACTGGCTCAAGCGGAGAACGCCACAGAACATCGTGATCGGTGGTGCGGCTGGAGCCATCCCGCCGCTGGTAGGATACGCCGCGGTAACCGGCACGCTGGATCTCACCGCGTGGACGTTGTTCCTGATCGTGTTCTACTGGACGCCACCACACTTCTGGGCGCTGGCGTTGCTCAAGAAGCGCGATTACGGCGCGGCTGGAGTTCCGATGGCGCCGCTGATCTGGGGGGAGAAGCACACCAAGGATCAGATGCTGTGGTATCTCGGCATCATGGTCGCGTTGTCGGTGCTTCCCTTCTGCACGGGCGCGTTCGGGTTGTTCTATCTCGTGTCGGCACTGGTGGTCGCCGCACCGCTCACGTACGGAATCATCAAGATCCGCTGGGGCAAGGGACGGGACGATTCGACAGCCACGGAGCGGTTCGTGTTCATGTATTCGCTTCTGTATCTCGCGCTGCTGTACGTAGCCATGGTTGTGGACCTGCACGTATTCAGATAGTGGCTGCAACCGCGGTTCAGGCCGCCGAACCGAAGGGCGGTGCGAAGAAGGATCGTAAGCCGATATCGCCCACCGCACTGGCGCGACTGTTTCCGCGCGTAAAGCCGTATATCGGCCAGCTCGCTGTCGCGCTCGTCTGTCTGCTCGCGGCGAGTGCAGCAGGTCTCGCGTTTCCCGCGATCGTCGCGGTGCTGCTCGACACCGCGTTCCAGCACGGGAACGCAACGTTTCTCAACGAGATAGCGGTTGGCCTGCTGCTGTTGTTCGCGGTGCAGGCGTCGCTCAACATGGTTCAGGTCTACCTGCTGACGTCGACGGCCGAGCGCGTGATAGCGACGCTGCGCACGGATCTCTTCGCGCACATGGTGCACCTATCGCCGGGTTTCTTCACGGACCGGCGCACGGGCGAGCTTACGAGCCGGCTGTCATCCGACACGAGTGTGCTGCAGACAGTTCTGAGCACGAATCTGTCCGAGTTCACACGACAGTCGATCTTCCTGGTCGGCGCGCTGGTGATGCTCACCGTCAAGCAGCCTGCTCTCACGGGAACCACGCTCGCGGTAGTGCCGCTGGTCGTTGGCGCGGCTTTCATATTCGGACGAATGTTGCGCCGTGCGAGTACGGGGGTGCAGGACAGAATCGCCGAAGCAACCGGCACGGCTGACGAAGCGTTCTCGCAGATACGGATGGTGCAGAGCTTCACCGCCGAGAGCGAGGAGATCCGGAAGTACGACAAGCATCTGTTCGACGTGGTGCGCGCGGCCGTGGATCGCGCGAAGATTCGCGGCGTATTCTTCGGCGCGCTCACGTTTTTCGGATTCAGCGGTGTCGTCGTCGTACTCTGGGAAGGCGGGCGACTCGTGCTCGCGGGTCAGCTCACGGCTGGCGCGCTCGTGTCGTTCCTCCTGTATGCGATGTATGTCGCCGGAGCGGTGGCGTCGCTGGCTTCACTGTTCGGCGCGTATCAGGAAGCGGCCGGTGCGGCGCATCGCATCTTCGAGTTGATGGACATGACGCCGACTGTGATCGACCCGGTCGCGCCTGTTGCGTTGCCGCGGCCGCGACGAGGCGACGTCGCTCTCGAGCACGTGCACTTCAGGTACCAACCGGAGTTGCCGGAAGCACTGCACGACGTGTCGCTGCACATAGGACCCGGCGAGATCGTCGCGCTGGTAGGTCCAAGCGGCGCTGGAAAGACGACGGTCGCATCGCTACTGCCGCGATTCTGGGACGTCACCGGCGGATGCATAACGTTCGACGGAATGGACATTCGTGACCTGTCGCTCCGCGATCTGCGTGAATCGATCGGCGTCGTTCCGCAGGAACCGACGTTGTTCAGTGGAACCGTGCGGGACAACATCGCGTACGCTCTGGCCGGAGACTCCGTCGCGGTGCCGGACTCGGCGGTCGAATCCGCGGCGCGCGCGGCCAACGCGCACGAGTTCATCGTCCGGCTGCCGCAGGGCTATGACACAGCGGTCGGCGAGCGCGGAGTGAAGTTGTCAGGCGGACAGCGGCAACGTCTCGCGATCGCCCGCGTATTTCTCAAGGATCCGGCGCTGGTCATTCTGGATGAGGCGACGTCGAGCCTCGACTCCGAGAGCGAGCGCCTGGTCGAGGCCGCGATGGAGGAGTTGCTGCGCGGCAGATCGACGCTGATCATAGCGCACAGGCTATCGACAGTGCTGCGCGCCGATCGCGTCGTCGTGCTGGAGCACGGACACGTCGTCGAGACCGGTAGTCATGCGGATCTGCTCGACGCGGAAGGAATGTACGCAAAGCTTTACCGCGGTCAGTTCCGCGCCGGTGACCGCGTAGCGCTGGAGAGCATGTAGCGATCGCGCCGTGAGTTGACAGTCACTACCGCACGGTCGAATCGTAGTTGTGTCCACTCATGGAGGCTTCGTTGTTCCGACAGAGCTCGTCATCGAATCTGCAATTCCATCGCGTAGCGGTAGGCGTCGCATTTGTCTGCGCATTCACCGCCATCACTTCCGCACGAGCGCAGAACAGCGCTTCAGCACCGCACCTCAGACAGTTCACCAGCGTAGCGATCGCGCCGGACGGGCAGCGCCTGGCATGGATCGGACCGGACTCGCCGCGGGGCGAGACCATAGCTGTCGAACTTGCAGCCAACGGCGGCAAGGGTCCCCCGGTAGCCGTAGCGCTCCCCGGTGCGGATCGCGGCAGCATGTCGGAGCTCGCATGGTCAGCCGATAGCAGGCAACTCCTGATACGAGCTACGACGAGCAGCGGGACGCCCGCACTCTACGTTGCCGCCGCCAGCGGTGGTCCGGCACGTCGAGTCGCGACAGTGACGGGATCGGTGCATGATGCGCGTTTCTCGCCGGATGCGTCGCGCATCGCCGTTCTGTATTCCTCACCGTCCGAAGAAGCGAACGGCCCGACCCAGGCGACACCGCGCGATACCGGCGCGATGGACACGCACATCGACCGGCAGCATCTCGCAATCGTGGATGTCGCGACAGGCAGACTCAAAGTCATTTCGAAGCCCGACGTCTACGTGTACGAGTACGATTGGTCGCCGAACGGAAAGGAATTCGTCGTGAGCGCGGCCAACGGATCCGGCAACAACAACTGGTGGGTGGCACGTCTCGATGGAATAGACGCAACGACGGGCGCCGAAAGAGAAATTGCCAAGCCCAAGGTGCAGATCGCACAGCCGACCTGGTCGCCCGATGGAAAGCAGATCGCCTTCATCGGCGGTCTGATGAGCGATCAGGGGTCCACCGGTGGCGACATCTACACGGTTCCGGCGACTGGTGGCGTGGCGCGCGACATCACGCCCAGCATCACCGTCTCGGCTGGCGCCTTCAGATGGCGGAGTCCGGAATCGATTCTTGCGACGATGTGGTCCCACGGCGGCTCCGAGATCGCAACCGTCGATGCACGTACGGGTGCCGTGGCTGCATTGTGGTCGGCGGATGAAGCAATCGCCGCCGGAAGGGCGAGAGGTCTTCCAGTCATTTCTGCGACTTCCAATGGATCGACCGTCGCACTCGTGCGCGAATCGTTGAGCACGCCGCCGGAGATCTGGGTCGGGCCGATCGGCCACTGGACGCAGATCACGCACGTCAATACAGGCGTAACCCCGTCATGGGGCAAGTCCGCAAGCGTCCACTGGCGCAGCGACAGGTTCGACGTGCAGGGCCTCCTCATCTACCCGCGCGACTTCGACGCGAGCAAGCACTACCCGATGATCGTGTACATCCACGGTGGACCGTCATCGGCTTTTGCGCCGACGTTCATCGATGCATCCGCCGAGCAGGCTGTACTGTCGCGGGCGGGCTACTTCGTCTTCATGCCAAATCCGCGCGGAAGTTACGGCCAGGGCGAAGCGTTCACGAAGGCGAACGTGAAGGATTTTGGATACGGTGATCTCCGTGACGTGATGGCCGGCGTCGACACTGTGATAGCCCGTTATCCGGTGGATGCAAAGCGGCTTGGCGTTACCGGCTGGAGCTACGGTGGCTTCATGACCATGTGGACGGTAACGCAGACGACTCGCTTCAAGGCAGCCGTCGCAGGCGCGGGTATTTCGAACTGGCTGAGCTATACGGGCGAGAATCAGATCAGCGAGTGGATGGTTCCTTTCTTTGGCGCTACCGCGTACGAAGATCCGGCGGTTTACGCAAAGAGCTCGCCGATCAATTTCATCTCGCACGCAAAGACTCCGACGTTGATCATCGTCGGCGAGCGCGATGCAGAGTGCCCTTCACCGCAATCGTTCGAGTTCTGGCGCGGACTGCAGCATGTTGGCGTGAAGACGCAGCTCGTTGTGTACCCCGACGAAGGACATCACTTCGCCAATCCGGTGCATCAACGTGACATGCTCAACCGATCGGTTGCCTGGTTCAACCAGTACCTGAAATAGCTCTGACCGTTACGGATGGAACTGCAGATTCACAGTTGCAGTTCCATCCGGGGTGACGGTAACCGTTCCGTCCGCGACGCCGAGCATCGGCTGCCATGCACGGATGTGGTGCACACCCGGCGGAACGCCATCGATGGTGAATGCGCCGGCGGCATCTGTGGTCGCGAAATACGGCTGATCCAGCACCACGACCCAGGCGCGCGACATCGGCCTGCTCTCCACGGAAAACTCGATCACGCCCGGTGTACGCAGCAACTTGTCGTACGGAATTACCTGTCCGTCGTCGGTGAACGGCGCGAGCGCGACCGTATCGCCGCTCGCAACATTCGTCGCGAATACCGTCTCGGCGAGCGGATCGTAGTTCACTACGTTGAGCGCGCCACCCGTAACCACGGTCTGGACCTGTGGGTCCCACGCGCAGTTGTCATTCGTCAGCTGAAAGCGCCGCTGGCTCGGGAGCGGCTTTCCCTGTCGGACGTCGGTAAGCCAGACGACCGCGTTCGCGACCTTGCCGTTGCTCCGCGCCAGCAGCTGGACAGTGAGCGGCTTGCCGCACCCGTTCTGGTCCGCCGGGACGATGATGGCTGTGTCACCGGGCGGCGTTCCGGTGAAGGAGACCACTCCGCTGATCCTGCCACTCGTGGCCACCGAGCCACCATCGTAGGAAGTCGGCGATCGCGTGACGATTGCGGCGCGATGGGCCGCCCCGACGGTATCGCCGACGGCCTGAGCGGAGCTCTTGTCGCGACCCGAACAGGCGGCGACAAGAGCCAGGAACAATACGAGAACTGGGTGTCTGGAAACGTGCATGCGACCAACTTCGAGTGCGAACAAGGATGAGTCTGCTAATTTACCAACGGTGACGACCAGATTCCTGGTACGAGCCCAAAACCAGTTTCGGCGGGGTGTACGCCTCGTCGCAGCCGCGAGTGTCGCATGCGGCACCGCCGCCTGCGCGTCCGCGCGTGGCCGGCCGCCGGCAACGGGCGCCGAATTCTGGGGCTTTGTCGCGCCGTGGGATCCGCGCAGCGAAGCCAGCACGGTGACGCACGATGCGCAGCTCGACGTGGTCATCTCCGGTTTCATAGTCCTGGATAGCGCAACGTTCCGGCCAACCGCACTCTACGCGGACTCGTCCGTGCGCAACAATCCCGGCAATCGCCGGCGCATGGCGCTCGTCACATCGTACCATGGCACGCGCTTTCACCCGGAAACGATCAGGGCTCTCGGAAGCGATTCGACCGTGCTCGGACAGGCGGCCGGACGCACGGCCACGCTGTTGGGGAGCGCCGGCTATCGCGGCATGATTCTCGACTTCGAAGGGCTCACCCCCGACGACCTCGACGTTCTGATTCGCGTGAGCAACGCGTTCGCGGACTCCGCACGCGCACACGGCGTATCACCGACGGGGATGGCGATTCCCGCAACCGATACCGCCGCGTATCCTGGCCGGCCGCTCCTCAGCGCGGTCGATTTTCTGGTGGTGATGCTGTACGACCAGCACTGGCTGACGTCACCGCCGGGCCCGATCGCGTCGCCGGACTGGGCGATGCGCGCACTTGGAATGCGTGCCGCCGACGTGGGGAGCTCGCGCGTTGTTGCTGCGTTCCCGACCTACGGATACCAGTGGCGCTCGGATAGCGCGACGGCTGTCGTATCCTTCGCGGACGCCGAGGCTCTGGCGCGCGGCGCGCACGTCCCGCTGCAGCGTGATCCAGCATCGAACACGCTACACGCCGAGTCGGATGGGTGGAGCGTCTGGGTGAGCGACGCAAAGTTGCTCGACTCGCTCGTTCGCGGCGCGCGCCGCACCGGAATCACCAAGTTCGCACTGTGGAGACTTGGTCTCGAAGACCCAAGGATTTGGACCGACGTCGTGCGTTGACGGTGGAACGTCGACGCACGACGTCGGCGCGCGACCAGGTTACACGATGAAGAGATCTTCCTGAATGCGGCTTGGCGTGATGAGCAGAGATCCCTCCGAAACGTATCCATTGACCTCGGTCCGCATCCCCACCTGCCCCGGTATGTAGATACCAGGCTCGATCGAGAAGGCAACACCGGGAAGAAGCACGCGCACGTCGCGGCTCTCGAGATTGTCGATGTTCGGTCCGGAGCCGTGTATGTCGCGCGAGTCTATCGAATGGCCCGTACGGTGGGTGAATTTTTCGCCGAAGCCGCGCTCCGTTATGTAATTGCGCGCTGCGTCGTCGGCTTCGCCGCCCGTGACCGGGACTCCATTCTCGATGCGGTCGCGAAGCACTGCGATCGCCGCGTCGCGCGCACCGCGAACAGTCTCCCAGATCGTGACATTCGCCGCGCTGGCAGGTCCCAGCGACCCCATCCACGTCTGGTCGGCGTACACGCCGTCGGGCTCGCGCGCCCAGAGATCGATCAACAGAATATCGCCGTCGTTGATCAGCTCCGACTGCTCCGCCGTGGGTTCGTAGTGCGGATTGGCCGCGCTCAGTCCGGTCGAAACGTTCGGGCCGTGGTCCGTGAACAGACCCGCTTCGTCGAATTCCTGACGGATGAGCTGCTGCAGTTCGTACTCGCGCATCGGGCTGCCCGAGCGCGCCTTTTCGCCCGCGAGCGCCATCGCGTTGCGCGCGATCCGCGCCAGGTGCTCCGCAGCGCGTTTGTGCGACGCGAGCTGCTCCGGCGTCCACACGGCGTAGATGCGCGTGACGAGATCGGCCGACGTCACGACTTCAGCCCCTGCGTTGCGCACCATCTCGACTACGCCTGCAGGGATGCGATCGAGATACGGCACTGCGTCTCCGGCGGAATACTCCATCGCGACACGCTTGCCGGATACCGTCTTTGCAAGAAAAGCCTCCAGATCGCGCCAACTGCTGTAGACGTACTTTGTCCAGTTGGATGGCCAAGTCTCCCAGGGGCCCTGCTCTATCGCGTGAGTTATCGCAACCGGATTTCCGTCGCGCGGGATGTAGCAGAAATAGCGGCGCGTCACCATGCCGGAGATGCCGACGATGCTCGCGGCGATCGGGTTCGTTCCGCGGAAATCATACAACAGCCAGCCGTCCACGCCCGCGTCGGCTATGGCAGCGCGAATTTCATCGAGTTTAGAGACAAGCAGCATTTCTCAGGGCCTTCTGTCAGGTAAGAGTAAGAAGAGTCAACAGCTCATGGAGCGCAGCGTCGTAGTACTCGCGACCAGGCTCGTCGGCACCCGCCGATACAGGCGCGCGCGCAGGAACATCCATCCGAAGTACCGGTCCTGACCGGTTGAGCTTGGCTCCGAAGTATCGGGCGAGCAGTTTCTGCGCCTGCCGCCGTGCAATTGGCCGCGCGATAATGCGAGGGAGCACGTTCACGCTGCCGCGCATGAGGGCAGACAGGCGGCCGTACGCAGCGCGCGCAATGGTGACGCCCGCGCTCCGGAACAATTCGATCGCGTCCGGCCGCCTGCCCATGAGCCGCGCGAGGGCGACGACTTCGGCTTCCGGTATCGGGTGGCCGCGCTTGACAGCCTCGTTGTAACGCCTGATCTGAGCGTAGATGGTATCGGTCGTTCCCAATCGCTTGTTGAGGAACTCCGGAGCATATTCCGCCTCGCCATCGCCGTCCGGGCGGTCAGCTTCGCGCACGGCCTCGAGTAGAGAAAGCGGCACGAGCGGATCGACTGACGTGGAATGGGCTGGCGACATATTAGAGCGCCAAGTTAACTCCCACGGGTGACTGAGACAATTTTCGCGCAAATCGGAAGCTTGAGTTTGCCGGGCCGCGCCCTCACCGGGCTCGTCCTCGCGATCGGAGCAGCGCTGCTGGCTCGGCGCGCACGGTCGCTGAGCGGGAGCGGAGCCGTCGCTGCAGCCGCGTGCGGGACGTTGTGCGTCATCGCCGGCTGGCGATGGGCCGGACTGCTGATTGCCTATTTCCTGGCCGCAGCGGCCCTCTCATGGGCCGGCAAGGACGACAAGGAAGCGCGCAGTGCCGGCATCATTTCCAAGGGCGGACGTCGCGACGCGACGCAGGTTCTGGCGAACGGAGGGGTCTATTCGCTGGTTGCGGCCCTCAGCGCAGCGGTTCCTGCCACAGCACTGGTCTGGGGGGCTGTCGGCGCGCTGGCAGCGGCCTCTGCGGACACGTGGGCAACAGAATTGGGGGTCTGGCTGGGAGGCGAACCAAGATTGATCACTAATGGAACGATCGTCCGTCCAGGTACCTCCGGTGGGGTGACTGGTGCCGGACTCCTGGGCTCCCTTTCCGGGGCGGCATGGGTTGCGCTCTGCGCCATGCTGGCCGGTTTCCGAGGACATGGCGTCGTCCTCGCCGCACTCATCGGCGGCTTTGGTGGATCGATCATCGACTCGCTGCTCGGCGCGACCGTGCAGGAGCGACGCTGGTGCGACGACTGCGCAGAACCTACGGAACGGACAGTTCACCTCTGCGGGACTACCACCCGCCGAGTCGGAGGAATCATTCGACTCGACAACGACGTAGTCAACCTAGTTTCCACGGTAGGAGGTCTGTTGATCGGAGTCATCGTTTATTGCATTGCAAGAAACTTCGGAGACTGGGGATCGATTGGGTAACGGCAGTACGTCGATGAGAAAGACGCAAGTGATAGTCGTCGGAGCGGGGCCCGGTGGATCATCCACGGCATGGCACCTCGCAAAGTTGGGAATCGATGTGGCGCTCCTGGATCGCGCGACGTTCCCGCGTGACAAGGTCTGCGCCGAATATCTCAGCCCTCAAGCATCGCGCATCATCGCCGCGATGGGAGCGATGAAGCAGCTCGAAGCATCCGGTCCCGCACAGCTGACAGGCATGCGCGTCCGCGCGCCGAACGGCTACGAGATACACGGAAGCTTCATCGCAGATCACGGATACCGCGCGTTCCACGATCGAGGAATCGCCGTGCGGAGATCGATACTCGATGCGATCCTCGTAGAGCAGGCGCAGACGGCGGGCGCGACGCTCGTGCAACGTGCGCGAGTAACCGATGTGATTCGCGACGGCAGCGGCCGCACCTGCGGGGTGACCATTCTGGATTCGGATGGCTCCACGCGAGAGATGCGGGCACCGCTGGTCATTGGCGCAGACGGTCTGCGCTCAGTAGTGGGCCGCAGACTGGGACTCACACGTGTCTCGCGCATTCCGCGCCGCGTCGCGTTCGTAGCGCACTTCCGGAACTTGCCCGGGGTCACGGAAGTTGGCGAGATGCACGTCGAGAAGGACGGATACGTTGGCATCGCCGACGTCGGAAACGGTCTGACCACCGTCGCGCTGGTGGTGCCGGCGCGTGCCGCGCGCGACGCAGCTGTGGATCCGGACGCGATGCTGGACGAGTGGTTGATCGGTCATCCGCATCTCGCTGCGCGGTTCGCAGTCGCCGAGCGCGTCGAGCCCGTTCGTGCGACCGGACCGTTTGCGTCGTACACGAAGAGAGCGTGGGCGCGCGGCGCAGCCCTGGTGGGAGATGCCGCCGATTTCTTCGATCCGTTCACTGGCGAGGGCGTGTACAGCGCATTGCGCGGCGGCGAGCTGCTGACGCCCTTTGCGGCCGAGGCAGCGACGAACGCAGCTGGCGCGGATCGGGCGCTCGCCGCGTACGACCGCGCGCGCCGCGCTGAGTTCCACGGAAAGTGGCGGGTAGAGAGGCTTATTGCGGCGACCGTAGCCGTTCCCGCACTCATCAACCATGCGGCGCGCGCGCTGTCGAGGCGCAAGGAAATGGCAGATGTGCTCGTAGGGGTGGCCGGGGATTTCGTGCCGGCGAGCCAGGTGTTGAGGGTCGGGTATTTCGCGCGGCTGTTACTGTTCGGTGTATGAGCCTCGATCCAGATGCATTCAGAGCGGTAATGGGAAGGTTCGCAAGCGGTGTCACGGTCGTGACGGCGACCGACGACGCCGGATCCGCCTACGGCATGACGGTCAGCGCCTTTGCGTCGGTGTCGCTGCAGCCACCACTGGTGGTGATGTGCATCGATCACACCGCCTCGCTGCACGACACACTGGCGAACGCGCCGTACTTCGCGGTGAACATCCTTGCATCCACGCAGGAGCCGATCGCACGACGATTCGCGGAGACGGGCGCGCAACGATTCGAGGGAATCGGCTACCGGAATGGCGAGAATGGCGTGCCGATCCTCAACGATGTGCTCGCATTTGTCGAATGCAAACGCGTATCCTCGACCGAAGCAGGCGATCACACCGTCATCATCGGAGAAACTGTGGCGGCATCGATGCGTGATGCGCGGCCGTTGCTCTACTACCGTGGTGGATTCGCCCAGTTGGAGCGCTAGAGGCCAGCGATGCCAGGGTTGCTGACGCCGCGGCGGAGATACGGCAAGGAGCTGCTCGATTCCCGGCAGGAGGATGAGAGGCTTGTACTTCGAACCGTCGAGGACATCCGACGCTCGAACATCATCTTCAGTGGAACCCGCTCGGCGATCACGGAGCTTGCGTTACACTTCGCGCGCCTTCCAAAGGCAGCGACGCTGTTGGACGTCGGTACGGGACGCGGTGACATTCCGCATGCGGCGGTCGTGGCCGCCGCCGCTCACGATGTAACTCTGACCACTTTGGGATTGGACGCCGAGCCCGCGATCGCGAGAGCGGCTTCCGGTTCGGTATCGTACGCGATATGCGGCAGCGGACTTGCACTGCCATTTGGTGATGGAAGCGTGGATGTCGTGATGTGCTCTCAGACACTGCATCATTTTCGCGGCGACGAAGAGCGCGCACTGCTGCGTGAGATGAATCGCGTGGCCCGGCTGGCAGTCGTCGTGAGCGACCTGCAGCGCAGCTGGATCGCAGCTGCCGGCTTCTGGGTGGCGTCGTTTCCGCTCCGGTTTCACAGCGTTACCCGACACGATGGCGTGCTGTCGGTAATGCGAGGATACACACCGGCAGAGTTATCGACGGCCGTATTCGACGC
>Ga0157371_10001093_pt1 | contig 29401 bp, 22 predicted proteins | sample C45metaG_FD_113462 | JGI IMG/M metagenome (GOLD analysis project Ga0157371, IMG submission 113462) | Corn rhizosphere microbial communities from Kellogg Biological Station, Michigan, USA - C4-5 metaG | ecosystem: Host-associated > Plants > Roots > Rhizosphere > Soil | place: USA: Michigan... | reverse complement strand
TTGAATTATGTGCTGTAATGATAATTTTCAGGAAAGAAATGAAGGAGAAAAAATTCAAACTTCTCTTGATTTAAATGACATCAGCGGGATGAAATTTTTTGACCCGCATGTACACATGACCTCTCGTACTACAGACGATTACCAGGCTATGGCCGATGCAGGAATTGTTGCTTTAATAGAACCGGCTTTTTGGCTGGGACAACCGCGTACCGGAGTAGATAGCTTTACCGATTATTATAGCAGTCTTATTGGATGGGAAAGATTCAGGTCTTCTCAATTCGGTATTAAGCATTATTGTACTATAGGCTTAAACTCTCGTGAGGCCAATAATGAAAAACTGGCCGAACAGGTAATGGAGGTTCTACCGCTCTTTATTTTTAAAGAAGGAGTAGTTGGTATCGGTGAGATTGGTTTTGATGACCAGACTGCTGCCGAAGAAAAATATTTCCGCTTGCAATTGGAATTGGCTAAAGAATCAGGATTACCTGTACAGATTCATACCCCACACAGAGACAAGAAAAAAGGTACACAACGCAGTATGGATATCGCCATTGAACATGGCCTTTCTCCGTATTCTGTAATTGTAGACCACAATAATGAAGAAACTGTTAAAGAAGTTTTAGACAGAGGTTTCTGGGCGGCATTTACCATTTATCCTTTTACAAAAATGGGCAATGAGCGCATGGTAGAGGTGGTAAAACAATATGGATCGGAAAGAGTGATGATCAATTCTGCGGCCGACTGGGGTATTTCTGATCCTCTTGCTGTGCCTAAAACTGCAGCATTAATGAAAAAATCAGGAATAAGCCTTGCTGATATTGAACTGGTGAGCTACAGAAATGCAATAACTGCATTTGCACAAAGCGGACAGATTGATGAGAATGATTTTCTTGCTGTTAAAAATATTGATCAGAGTCAGAAATTTGAGAGCAATTCGATTCTGCGTGGCGGGCAACAACCAAGAATAGATAAAAATTCTATTATCATTTCTTAATTAGTTATTGAATTGAAAAAACTATTAGGATATATAAGGTTAATGCGGCCTGCAAATGTAGTTACTTCGGTTGCAGATGTACTTGCCGGTATAGCCATAGCAGGAGCTTTTTCTATAAGTGGCTGGAACAGTTTACAGCTTCCGGTTATATTGCTATGCATCTCGACAATAGGCTTGTACAGTGGCGGTATTATTTTTAATGATGTATTTGATGCTGATTTGGATAAAGTTGAACGTCCGGAACGTCCTATTCCAAGTGGCCTGATAAGTAAAAAAGCAGCTACTATATTTGGCGCAGTATTCTTCTTTATAGGAATTGCGGCCGCCAATCTGTTTGGCACAACAACATCGGTAATTGCGGTTTCTATCATGATTGCCTGCCTTACCTATAACAAATGGGCTAAACATCATTCTATATTAGGCCCGCTTAACATGGGTTTGTGCCGTGGATTAAATTTGTTGTTGGGTGTAAGTATTATCAGTTCTCAGGTACAACAATGGTGGTTTTTAGCCTTTGTACCTATTATTTATATTGCATCAATTACTATGATCAGCAGAGGCGAGGTGCATGGTGGAAGCAAAAAAATGCTGTATTTTGCGGCACTACTTTATGCAGTAGTTATTGCAAGTATACTTTTTTTCGCAACTACCAGAGGAGGTTTACCCATTACCCTGGCATTTATAATACCTTTCGCTTTAATGATATTTATACCGCTGTTAAAAGCCATAAAAAATCCAATAGGTCCAAACATAGGTAAAGCAGTAAAATCAGGTGTTATCGCGCTAATATTAATGAATGCTGCCTGGGCTAGTGTTTTTGCTGACTGGAAAGTAGCCCTATCAATTGTTATTTTATTACCATTATCAATATTACTAAGTAAGGCATTCGCGGTTACTTAGTCAGGAATTTTCAACTATGAGTTATTTAGAACAGTCGTTTAGTGTAAAATTTGAGTATAAAATATACTTTACCTCTTCACTATTTGATACCAGCAATCCTATACTGGCAAACTTCTTTAGGGAGAAGCCTTCGGAGGCTTTGCGCAAAATATTTTTTGTACTTGACAAGGGTGTTGCCGATGCTCATCCAAACCTTATACCATCAATTAGAGCATACTTTGCACAGCATAGCGATGTACAATTGATAAATGATATAATGATTGTTCCAGGTGGAGAAGCATCAAAAAACGACACTGGTCTTTTTGACCAACTGGTTGAAGCAGTGAATATTTATGGTATTGACCGACATTCGTACATTGCTGCCATTGGAGGAGGTGCTGTACTCGATCTTGTTGGTTATGCTGCTGCAGTTTCACACCGTGGCATTAAACATATCCGTATCCCTACAACTGTTCTTTCGCAAAATGACTCTGGTATTGGTGTTAAAAATGGCATCAATTACAAAGGCAAAAAGAACTTTCTTGGCACTTTTGCACCGCCATCAGCTGTGCTAAATGACGATCAGTTCTTACTTACACTTAACGATAGAGACTGGCGTTCGGGTATTTCGGAAGCAGTTAAAGTAGCTTTAATCAAAGATCCTGAGTTTTTTTATTGGATTGAGGCGAATACCGCACAATTAGTTGCACGCGATATGGATACCATGAATTATCTGATTAAGCGCTGTGCCCAATTACATTTAAACCATATTGCAGGAGACGATCCGTTTGAAACAGGATCGGCCAGGCCTTTAGATTTTGGCCACTGGAGTGCACATAAACTTGAGCAGCTTAGCAATTTTAGCGTTTTACATGGTGAGGCTGTGGCAATGGGTATTGCATTGGATAGTACCTATTCTTTCTTAACCGGAATGTTAACAGAAGAAAAATTACAGCGCATATTAAATGTAATGCTTCATTTATCTTTTGATATTTCTAATCCGTTTATTCAGATTAACGATACTGAATCTCCAATACTTCGTGGATTGGCAGAGTTTCAGGAGCATCTGGGCGGTAAGCTTACCATTACGTTACTTACTGATTTGGGTACTGGGAAAGAGGTACACCAAATGGATCACAAATTGTTGATAGAAGCAAGCAACTATGTTTTAAACTTTACCAGCACACATGCCGGTTTACCCTTAAACGATCACTAAAAATGAAAGTTAATACAGGCCATTTAACCTATTGCACAAATATACATCCTGGTAAAAACTGGAGCGACGACTTTAAAGCTTTACAAGAGAATTTTCCGATTATTAAGCAATCTGTTGCTCCTGATCAGCCTCTAGGATTAGGCCTCAGATTGTCTAATATCTCTAGCCTTGAACTGGCTAAAGACGATGCTTTAACCGAATTTAAGCAGTGGCTAAAAGAAAATGAAGCCTATGTTTTTACCATGAATGGTTTCCCCTACGGAGAATTTCATCGCACTGTGGTTAAAGAGGATGTACACACACCTGATTGGACTACTGATGCACGCAGAGACTACACAATACGGCTTTTTAGAATTCTTCAGTCTTTATTACCAGAGGGGATGGATGGCGGAATTTCAACATCGCCACTAAGTTACAGACACTGGTTTAAAACTACAGATGACCTTGATCAGGCCAAGCGCACTGCTACCCTAAACGTAATAGAGGTTATAAAAGAGTTAATTGCAATTGCTAAACAGACAGGCCAAATAATGCACCTTGACCTTGAACCAGAACCTGATGGCATACTTGAAACCGGACGGGAATTTATAGACTGGTTTGAGAATGATTTACTACCACTTGGAATTCCGGCAATTGAAAATTCATTTAATGTTGACAGTGATGAAGCGGCATCGTTAATTAAAAAACATCTTTGCCTTTGCTATGATGTTTGCCACTTCGCAATTGGCTTTGAAGCTCATAACGAGGTGTTAAAGGAACTTGAATTAAAAGACATTAAGGTAGGGAAAATACAGATCAGCGCTGCCTTAAAAGCAGATCTGAATAAACCAGAGGAAGAAAAACAGCGAATAAAAAGCAGCTTCCAAACCTTTAATGAGCCTACTTACCTGCATCAGGTAGTGGCACTGAAAAAAGACGGTGGTTTGATTCGTTATTCAGACCTTACTCCTGCTCTTGATGACTTTGAGAATCATGAAACAACCCAATGGAGAGCACATTTTCATGTTCCCATATCAATTAAGGAGATAGGTGTACTGGAATCTACTCAGGATGATATTACCACAGTTCTTGAACTTCAAAAAAATGCTCCTTTCACTAACCATCTGGAAGTAGAAACCTATACCTGGGAAGTATTGCCAGAACAGTTAAAATTACCGATTGCCCAATCTATCAGCAATGAACTGAACTGGGTAATTAAATCCAATATATAAGATGAAGAAAACTGTAGTAATAGATGTTGTTGGCTTATCCTCAAACCTTATTGGCAAGCACACTCCTTTTTTAGAACAATATATAAAAGATAAAAACTTTGGTGCGATAGCGCCAATGCTACCGGCTGTAACTACCAGTGTACAATCAACTTATTTAACAGGAAAACTGCCAACGGAGCATGGGATTGTAGGAAATGGATGGTATGACAATATTGATTCGGAAATTAAATTCTGGAAACAGTCAAATAAGCTAGTGCTTGCAGAGAAGATCTGGGACAAAGCAAAAAAAGAAGACGCTAATTTTACCTGCTCCAACATGTTTTGGTGGTACAACATGTATTCAAATGCTGATTATGGGGTAACCCCTCGTCCTAACTACCTGGCTGATGGCAGAAAAATGCCTGATTGCTATTCGGAACCAGCAGAACTACGTGATATTTTACAGGAGAAACTAGGTCAGTTTCCGCTTTTTCAATTTTGGGGGCCAGGTGCCAATATAAAATCAAGCAGGTGGATTGCTGATGCATCGATGATTACAGAAGATCTTTATAACCCTACGCTTACGCTAATATATCTGCCCCATTTGGATTATTGTTTGCAAAAATTCAGTAACGATTTTGATAAGATCAGTAAAGAGCTTGGTGAAGTTGATGAGTTGGTAAAAGATTTAGTTCTATTCTACGAAAAGAAAGATGCCAATATTATTATTCTTTCTGAATACGGCATTGTTCCAGTAAACAAACCTATCCATATAAACAGAGTATTTAGAGAAAATGGTCTGTTACAAATCCGCGTTGAGCGGGGTCTGGAATTATTAGACGCAGGTGCATCCAAGGCTTTTGTTGTAGCTGATCATCAGGTTGCAAATGTTTATATAAATGACCCATCGGTAACTGATAAAGTAAAAACCATTCTGGAAAAAACGCCCGGCATTGCCCTGGTTTTAGATAAAGAAGGTAAAAAGAAATACGGAATGGACCATGAAAGGGCCGGCGACTTTGTATTGGTTGCTGAACCTGAAAGCTGGTTTACTTATTATTTCTGGCTTGATGATGCAGTAGCTCCAGATTATGCAAGATGTGTAGATATTCATAAAAAACCCGGATATGACCCTGTAGAAATGTTCATGTCATCTAAACCACGCGCGGCTTACAAGCTGTTAAGAAAAAAAGCCGGTTTCCGCTATGTTATGGATGTTATTCCGTTGGATGCTACTTTAATTAAAGGTTCACATGGCAGCATTAACACTCCGCCAGAGTTCCACCCGGTTCTGATTACAGATCAAAAGCTAAACAACAACAGCAATATACAAGCTACAGAAGTTTATGATCTGATCTGGAAGGCCCTAAAAGGATAATTTTATAGGTTTACCAACTTATTCCTATTCTTATTACATTTGGTTCAAACACACAAAACCTAAATGAACCACTATGGACTCAAGAAGAGACTTTATTAAAAAGGCTGCCCTATTGTCTGGAGCAGCTGGTTTACCCAATGTAATTCCCATGTCTATCCAAAAGGCAATGGCAATTGAGGCAGACCCCGGATCTACCTTCCATGATGCAGAACATGTTGTAATCCTGATGCAGGAAAACCGGTCTTTTGATCATATGTTTGGCAAACTAAAAGGTGTGCGCGGCTTTAATGATCCAAGAACCTTTACACTTCCTGACCAGAACAAAGTTTGGTTGCAAAAGGATAATGAAGGAAAAACATATGCCCCTTTTCATGTAGACATCAATAAAACTAAGATTACCTGGCAAGGCGGACTGCCACACTCGTGGTCGGATCAGCTTGCTGCCAGAAACAATGGAAAATACGACAAATGGGTGCCCGTAAAATCACTAATGTGTTTAGGATATTACGACAGAACGGACATTCCATTTTATTATTCAATGGCCGAAGCTTTTACCATTTGCGACCATAACTTTTGTTCATCTTTAACAGGCACTACACCTAACAGACTATTTTTCTGGACAGGTAACATCAGACCCGAATTGAATGGAAGTTCTGTAGCGGCAGTAAATAATTCACAGGCAGAGTCAAGAGACAATGCTTTTGTTGATTGGGATACCTTCCCGGAGGTATTGGAAGATAATGGTGTTGACTGGAAGATTTACCAAAATGAAATATGGACAGCCGATTTACAAGGGGACAATGTAGATGACTGGTTGGGCAATTACGGAGATAACGCAATTGAGTATGTAAAACGTTATAATGTTAAGCTTGCGGCATATTTCAGAAAAAATGGCGATCATACCAATAAACCTCCTCTTACTGCGGCCCAGGTAACCGAGAAATACAATAAGCTATCTACCCGCGAAAAGAACTTAATTGATAAAGCATTTGCCAGCAATATAAATGCACCGTTTAACTACCTGGAACTTGCTCCGTTTACTTTTACTAATGACGAGGGACATGAAGAAACTGTTAATATTCCTAAAAACGATATCTTCTATCAGTTCCGTAATGATGTAGACAATGGTAAGCTCCCTACCGTTTCATGGCTGGTAGCTCCACAAAGATTCTCAGACCACACCAGCTCACCTTTATATGGAACCTGGTACGTATCTGAAGCGCTTGACATCTTAACAAAGAATCCTGAAGTATGGAAAAAGACTGTTTTTATACTTACCTATGATGAAAATGATGGCTACTTTGATCATATACCTCCGTATGTAGTTCCTAAACCTAATGATCCTGCAAGCGGAAAAGTTTCTGAAGGGATCTCAGTTGATGCTGATTATGAGCTAAAAAAAGATAGCCCAATTGGATTAGGCTATCGTGTGCCAATGATTATCGCATCGCCATGGAGCAAAGGTGGTTATGTAAATTCGCAGGTTTTTGACCACACCTCTACATTGATGTTTTTAGAAAACATCCTTAGCAAAAAAACCGGCAAAAAGATTCGTAGCAATAAGATTAGCAGCTGGAGAAGAGTAATATGCGGAGACCTTACTTCGGCCTTTAGACCATCAACAGGAATGGCCTCTGGCGCACCGAAACCTTTAAAAAGAGAAGAGGTGGTTACTGGCATTCAAAATGCAAAGAATAAGCCTGCGCAGGTTAAACCTAATGCTTTATCAAAAGCTGAAATAGCCTCAGGTACTTATCTGCCCCAACAGGAACGCGGAACAAGCAAAGCCTGCGCTTTACCATATCAGCTATTTGCAGAGTGTAATCTTAATGAGGCTGGTACCAGTGTTGAGCTTCATTTAGCGGCCGGCAAAGGAAATTTCGGGCAAAAAACACTCCCCGTAGGTGCGCCATTTAATGTTTATACCACCAATTCGTATAAAGGACAGGCAGGAAAAACCTGGTCATATGCTGTAAAAAATGGAGATAAAATTTCGGATCATCTCACTTTACAAAACTTTGGCAATGGGCAATACAATCTATGTGTAAGTGCTCCCAATGGCTTTTTCAGAGAATTTAAAGGCAATAAAAATGATCCTTCTTTAAAAGTTAACTGCGGATATGAGCTTAAAGGCTTTTTAACCAAAAGACCAAGTGGAAATATTGAGCTTATTCTGGAAAACGAAAGCGATCAGGATTTAAAATTAAGCATTACCGATAATGCTTATAAAAGTAGTAATACCAAATCTTTATCCTTAAGCCCAAAAAGCAAAAAAACATTGATTATTGACCTGCATGGAAGTTCAGGATGGTATGATTTTACAGTTCAACAAGAAGGGAACAACATATTTTCAAAACAATATGCCGGACATGTTGAAACAGGAGAAGATTCAATAACAGATCCATATATGGGTGGGGTAGTTTAAGCCTCTCCCATTTTTTTATTTACTGAGGCTTTTCCGTTGCTTCGGTTTCAGCGACTATTGATGATTCAATTGAAGAGTTCTCTGCCTCTGCGGAGGCCATTTCTTCTTGTATTTCCGGATCAAGCTCTACACAACCTTCTTTATCTTTTTTTGCAAATAAAATTGGATAGATGAGCATTAATGCGCCCGCGATAAATAAGATGCCCGCTAATGACAACATGTAATTGCTAGATTCCAGTTCCTTTACACTCATTACTTTATAAGCAATTAATGCAAGTACGCCCAATATAAAGGCAATTACCGCTTTTTGAAGTTTTAGAGTTCTGATCATGATTGGAGGCTATTTAAATGGTTTAAAACTTCGGACAAAAATCAAACCACTTTGCAATCAATGCCTGAGCTAAAACGACTTATTAACTTCTTATAAATGATTTAAAAAAACTTATATTTGATTTACCATGACCAAAATTAAATACCTATTACTTTTCATCTGGATGGCAGGATGCCTTGCAGCTTGTAAAAAAGACCCCATTGAAGATAACCACGATCCGGTAGCTCAGTTTAAAGCAGATACAAATGCTATAAGGGCTTTTGTAACAAAAAATAATCTTGTTACAAAAAAGGACGAAGAATTTGGACTGTTTTATCAGATCATTAGCCCTGGAACCGGAAATATCGAATATAAAGCCTCTACACTAGTAACTTGCAACTATACAGGAAGGTTATTAGATGGAACTCAGTTCGAAACCAATAACGGCGCAAAATTTACTATGGGTGGGATAATTGCCGGATGGCAAATCGGGCTTCCGCTAATTCAAAAGGGCGGTAAAATCCGTTTAATTATTCCTTCCTATTATGCTTATGGCAATGTAAAAAACGGTCCTGTACCTGCAAATTCAGTGCTTGATTTCACTATCGAAATCACAGATTTACAATAAAACAAATATCTAATATTTATAAAATCGTTAAAAAGGGGCCTGCGCCCCTTTTTTTATGCACAGAATTGCCATAATAGTGTCATTTGAGAAATAACTTAGTGTATTTATTACACTATCTAAAAATAATGTTTACATTTGTATTGTTAATACAGCGCAGCTGATTATTAAATGATAAAAACAGACAATGGTGCGATTATTGTCTTAAAGAAAAAGATCCCGTTCATACTGGGTTTATATTTGGTTAAAAAGAGGTAGTGCTTGGATAAGACTACCTTTTTTTTGTGCCAAAAAAAAACAAAGAATCTAACTTATAAAATCAACTGATGACAATTCTATGATAAATAAATGTTTAAACATTTATTACATTTGTCCCCGAGAGCGTTAATTTAAAGGGGGTAAGTCGAAAGGCTTATCCCCTTTTCTTATTTTAACCACTTCCGGCTATAAACCAATTCTACTTTATTTCTTTTTAGTTGGTCGACTTTTTTTGACTGTTTGTCGTGTATTATGTCCCAATTGTATAAAACAGATAATATCCGTGCAACTTTTCTTGTGAAGTAAGCATCCTATTGACAAACATCAAATGGATTCTTAAAAACACAACATCATGAAAACCCTAACAAAAACCCTAGTCGCATCGGCACTTACAGCTATCGCTTTAACATCTTCAGTTATCACTAGTTTTGCAGCAAATCCAGTTTCACCGCTGGTGCTATCTTTTAAAGCAGGCACTGTAAGCTTTAATAAGGTTGTTATTACCGGTAACGCAAAAATTATTTTAGTAAAAGGCCTGAAGGAAGAGGTCAGAATTGAGGAATATTATAATCCTTCAAAAACCACAATTGCCAGGAAAGGCTATTCTTTATTAATCAATTCCACAGAAAAGTCTCCGGTAACTATTACCGTTACAGTAAAAGATTTGTGCAGAATCCAGGCATTCGACGATGCTTCAATAACTACAAAGGGCGCACTTAATCTTACTTACCTCCAAATCTTTTTAAATGACAATGCCAGTGCCAATGTAGAAGCCAATGCAAATAGCATGTACACCATTCTTAAAGACTCATCAACTTTAAAGTTAAGTGGCTCCGCAGAATCACATACTTATATAGCCAATAATTCAGAAGGCATTGTATTTGAAAACTTTGTATGCCGCAAAACCGATAAGTTAACTTCTGAGTCAATAGCATCTAACTAAAATCAGGCATTAATATTTTTTCAGGATCTTAATCAGCATGTCCGCTATAATCTGATAACCTTTATCTGAGGGATGCAGGCCATCATACGTATTGTCACTTGCTTCAACCGGATAAGGGTATTCATCAGTATCAGGATTAAAAGGAATATCTTTAAAATCAGGGTAACTATAATTTTTATAATTTCCTGTTTCAGGATCTTTTAACCTTTTATACTTTACCAAAGTTTTCAGCTCCATACCACTTTTATTATACAAATCCACAACCTTATAATGTTCATGACGGCCTATTTCAGTAACAACCTCCGCAAACTGTGATAGCGTCTGCCCGTTTTTCTCTTTATATGAACCCCAGGCATTATTATGGCTATCACCGATATATACAAAATCTACACGCTGCATAGGGGTAATCAAGATAATTTTGGCATCGGGGTTAAGGCTTTTAAGCTTATTAATAATAATACGATATGATCCATAAACTGTTTTTAAACCAGTATTATTGATGTAATCGCTCATACTTCCTAAAGGCTGACCAGACCACCAATCATTTGTACCTAAAAAAACTGAATATACATCTGATTTTTGGATACCTAAATTTTCAATCTCCTTTGCAATTCCAACTGCTGTCCAGCCATTATGCCCCTGATTATTGTAATGAATATTTGGCAACTTATCTACTACCCTGGTCATGTAACCTTTAGCAATCCTGTTACCGGTTTCATCCTGATGCTCGTTTAAATAGGTAATAGAGTCGCCAATGGCAGTCCATGTAATTTCCTTGGGGGTAAAAGATCCAAGGGTAACAATAATGGCAAGCAGCAATAATATTCTTTTCATTTAATTCAGTTTAACATTTACTCTTCAGTAAACATAAGAATAAAATACGATTGCAATCTACCTTAGGGCCCTTCTTCTATATATGGTTTTAACAAACAGAATCGGTTTATCAAGTCGGCCGGATCTAACCAAATAATTAATCACAATTAAAAATAACATAGCTAATTATTTTACTATACCTGCAAAACGCTGGTAAAACACTGTTGGACTATTTTCATTTTTAGGAGCATACTTACCTGCAATAATAGGAATGTAAATTACCCTTCTGCGGCTTTGCTCACCAATTACTGATGACTGAGCAACACGATGCCACAACCTTCCATCATGCACGGTAAGATCACCAACCTCAGGAATTACTGCAATTTCCTCTGCATCTTCATCATGATCAAGAAAGTATTTTTTTCTGAAGAGCATTTGATAAATCCCTTGCTTATGAGTACCTGGAATTATCCTCAAACCACCATTTTCTGGTTCCAGATTATTCAAATGAATACCTACATTAAGCATCGGATTTAACTTTTGTCCGTAAAAAATATCTCTAAGCCCATCTGTATGCCATCCCATCTTGGTGAATTTACTATCTGGTCCGTTCACATAATGATTAAAAACCATTCCATCCTTTTCGCTTTCACCAAGTCTGGAGCCGGCCCCGGCAAGCTCCAGCAAACCGTTTAGTCGTGGGTCAAGTAACAATCCGCTAAAAGCAGAATGATGCTGATTAATAAATGCAAATCTTTGTACTATTGAAGAGCCGTCGAGATCTCGCCCATATTTTATTGGAACACCATTAACCTTGCTCACATCTTTGTCTAGCCAATTTTTTTGCACTTCTAAAGAAGCATCAACAATTGATTTTACTGTGTCGGGTGTTATAAAATTTTTAAAATGGATAAAGCCATTTGTATTGAAAAAGTTTTTTTGTTCAGCGGTTAAAGTTTCAGCTAATGAAAACTTTGGATATGAAGTTGCCATAGGTATATTTTGTAAAAAATTAAAAGAAGGTATTATTTGAAATCAGAGAGGGGCTTCAGATGGCCCAAAGAAATTAACAGCAACAACACTGCATGGGCCTCATCATCTGAAGCATGGCCATGGAGCGATTTAATGAATAGTTGTTATCTGTTTTAATAGACATAGTCTATATGTTTAGTAGTTTATTTCACAAACATATAAAATATATTGAATACCAAGCATTTATTTTAAAAAAATATTTTTCTGCTACTGATTATTTGACATTATAGATACCGGCAGTAATTCTTTCGATAAGTGATTTTGGCAAAATTCTGTTGGCATATGCTGATATGATATTTGTAAACCCGGGTATCACTTCTGTTTTTCGATTCAGCATTGCTTTAACTGCGATCTCGGCCACAACATTTGCATCCATATTAAATTTCTCAGCAATATCATTGATGGCTGAGAGCCCTGCCCGCTCAGCAAAACCAGTTCCAACCGGCCCTGGACTAATACATGTTACTGATATACCTGAATCTTTAAGCTCATACCTTATTGCCCTGCTGAAAGACAAAACGTATGATTTAGAAGCGGCATACATTGCCAGCGTAGGTACTGCCTGGTAAGCTGCTGTGCTTGAAACATTAAGTACGTAACCTGGCTGATTTCGTCTTAAAAGAGGAATCATATGATAAGTTAGTTCAGTAAGTGCCGTTACATTAAGCTGTAACATATTAAGCTGCTCATCTATCGAAAGTGTTTCAAATTTCCCCCAAACGCCAAAACCGGCATTATTAACAAGAGTGGAAACCGGAAATGCATTCTCAGTGCACCATGATACCACATGTTTTACAGCTCCCTGCACAGACAGGTCTATAGCTAAGAATTCAACATCAATGTTGTACCCGGCAGAAAGCTCCTGTTTAAGTGCACTAAGTTCTGAAGCTGACCGTGCTACAAGCAAGAGATTAAACTTTCTTTTTGCTAGCGAAAAAGCTATAGACCGTCCTATTCCTTTACTGGCTCCGGTTATCAACGCATACTGATCCATCATTATTTATTTATCTGGCTAATATAAACTATCGGATTTAAAAAAGAAGAGCGTGCCCAAAGCACGCTCTTCTTTAATCTTATTTAACCGCCAGGGCCTTATCTATTAAAAAGGCCAGGTTTGTACGGTGAGCTTTTGTTTGCTCATTGGTTGAAACCGCACCTCCAAGCTGAGTTCTTATTTTTTTCAATGTAGAAAGTGCCGCAGCTTTACTTGCATTGTCATATCCACCAGGGGCAGAAACAATACTTGCAGAGGCCTTAATAAACTCCGTCTGTAAATTTTGACGGAACAAATTCACATTAGTTTTAAGATCTGCCGCAAAAATATCATTCGCCAAATCGCTCATCACGCTAGCTACCGAATACGTGTTACCATAAAGGCCGCTATTGTTTATTCTGGTTAGCGTATTTGGATGCAGGATTTGAGCAAGCGTACTCAACTGTATACCCATAAAGGTGTTCTGAGGTTTAAAATCCTCATTGGTACCAAAAAATCCAAATCCGCGTCTTTGGATCTGAAGATAAGGGAACAACGGACTGTCAGCATCAAAAGCATTAGGTGCAAATACATATTTGCCTAATAATGCCATTGCTTTTTTCTGATAAGCGACAGGTACAGGAGTAAATGGCGCCGCAGTCGTTTTTTGTCCTACAAAACTTCTATCTACATACACCCCCCCAATAAAACGGCTTATTGCTGCAGCTATAGTGGCACGTTGTCCATTAAGCTGTAAATAGCGCTGGCGCAATTCCTGATAGCTCTGACCTGTTTTACTAAAACGGGCTTTCAGTTTAGGCATCATCGTGTTCAGCAATTTGAACCTGTCCTCGCCGTAAGTTACCATGTCGTTAGTCTGATCGTTAACATTTACTCTTGGATCAATACCACCGCCAGGGCTTCTCATATCATCCGCGTCATTACCAAAGGCAAGTTGAGGATCAGTACTGCGACTTAAAATTTTATTTAAGCCGGCTTCTTCTTCTGATTCACTAAAAGGAGTATAACCATACTCAATTGCCCATAAATCATAAGGACCAGCTTTAGTGGTATAATAATCACCTTGTTTACTACGGTCACTGCTTACATTTATAGCAGGGTAATCCATTACCGAACCTTGCAAACCAATTTTACGGGTAAGTGCTACATCGTTCATCTGGGCAGGGCTTAGCATCTGACTGGCTTTCATATTATGATTAAGTCCAAGCGTATGCCCCATTTCGTGCATTATAAGATAATACAAGAACTGTTTGTGCATTTCACGAACAGTTTCAGCTCTTTTGGCTTCCGGAGCATCAGCATCTAACGCTTCAATGGCTGTTAAACCGGTCTGATACTGCATACTTAATTCCTGGGCCAATGTACAAGACGACATGTGGTTTTTATCAAAGCTATGACTATGACCTGATCTTGATGAAACAGCCTCAATAGGATTTTCCCAAGGTAATTTTAACGCAGAGTTACCTCCGTTATATAAATCGTCAGTCACAATAGTACCAGCTCCTGAGCGCCATTCAACAGTAATGTCGGCTCCAAGAATCTGGCCTGTTAAGGGATTATAAAAACTTGGACCTATTGCACCATAAGAAGGATAAGCAGAAGATACCCATCTGATTACATTATAGGCAATATCAGCCGGATCCCAGCTAGCCGTATCAGACATTTCTTTCATCACTACGGCATTTTTGAAACCAGCTTTCTCAAATGCCTCATTCCATTTTTCGCCTGCCTCTTTTATGATAGGACGATACTCTAACGGGGTAGTATTCTCAATCCAGAATACTATTGGTTCTACAGGCTCACTTAAGGCAGCAGATGGGTCTTTCTTTTTAAGGTTCCAGCGGCTAATAAAATCTTTATATGGGGTAGGCGATAAAGAAGTCAGGTTATCAACTTCTGAACCAAAATACCCTACCCTTGGATCATCACGACGAGGGCGGAAATCATTTTTAGGAACTTCAAGAAAAGAATGCTGCATTTTTACCCTTACATAACGTGCATCGGTAATGTCTTTTCCACCACCATTTAAAGGTACAGGATTGTCGTAAGCAAGTTCTACTACTACATCTGTATTACCTGGAAATGAGCGGATCTTTTGATACTTTGATTTAGAAGTATTCAAGTTCCCCAGATTAAATACAGCACCTGGAGGCAAAGTTGGAGGAAAAACCGGTTTAACAGGATCCAGTTTGTCGCCAAGAAAAAGGCCATCTACAGCTATCAGGTAGCCTAAAGAATCTTGAGCAGCAACTTTATCGCTATAGAAAACTGCATCAGAAACATCAACATTTTCAGATTTGCTTACCGGATTTGCTTTATCATAATAAAAATTGGTATTTTTTTGAAGCAATTCAATTTTATCATCAGATTTCTGGATATAGAATAACCAAGTAGTTCTGATCATATTCTGGTTAAGGAATAAAGTAGTTGGTCCACCCATCGAAAAACTTTGGTAGATATAATTTTTACCCAGCTGATCTTTTTTAATGTACATCTGCAAGCTACCTGTTACGGTGTCTCTGTACATCGAAAAAAGTCCGTCAATCTTTTTGCTGGACTTAATCTTATCTTTAATACTCGGTTTGGGTGGTGGTGTCTGGGCCTTCTTTAAAGAATCAGCTGCCAATTCCTTTTTTTTCTTTTGCGCAAATGCGCCACCGGCCAAAAACAGCACCAGTGATAGTAAAGTAATGGTTCTTTTCATAATTATTTAATTGTTCTTTTATAGTTATAGGTTAGCTATTCTGGTATGATCGTTTAAGGCAACAAATGTTACTAAAAATATGAAATTTCGGTAAAAAAATAATATGCGATTTTCCCCTTCTCCAGGGTTAGGAAATTGGAAGTGAAAGTAATGGTATTTTCAGTCCCGAAGCCATTATCCGTGTTTTACTTCTGTGAACAATGGATGACCAGAATCCATATCTTTTTGGGACCATAATCAGCAGATCGGCTTTAAAATCGATGATTTCTTTTTCTATCTCTTTGATAACGGCATTTGAATTTACGTTTTTATAATAATACGAGATGCCTTCAAGACCATCGTCAATAGCGCTTACTTCGGGTAAGGAGCCGTGAATTTTCAATTCTTCAACTTTCTGGTTTACATTAAAAACCTCTACATCAGCTTCCAATGCAATTGCCAGTTCTTTAATATTTGCAAGTACTTTTTCTGATATTCCACTCAAAACATCACATGCAAAAAGCACATTTTTAGTCCCTTCAAAGCGGGCGCCCAAAGGAACTGCCATTACAGGCAGATTAAGCTTCTTAATTGCAGAAGTAGTGGTATTTCCCCACAGATCCTGTTCCAATGTTTTAGTATTCATTCCCAGAACAACCAATGCTGCCTGGTGCTTTTCGATTAAACTTTTCAGTGCATCCTGAACAAAGGAAAGGTCTGATTCATGTTCTACTTCAATATCATAATCGATAGACAAGGTAAGTGCCCTTTCAATCAAGCGAATCTCATTATCAGTTATCAATTTTTGTATGCTTGCCGCCGGCAAAAGGGTATTGGCAGCATGAGTAGGAATTACAAAAGAGTTATACAGTATCAGTTTTGCATCATTATGTTTAGCAACAGCGGCAGCATATTCCACAGCATTTTCCGCTACTTCCGAAAAATCAGTGGCTACAATTATGGGCTTCATATATGAAATATTAGTTACCCATAAATTTAATCATATACTCTCTTATAAAGTAAAATAAAGGCTTAAAAGGCCTTTATTTTACTTTATTCTTAGATTTTAACTTTACTTGTTATGTGTAATTATTGTAGCACTAAGGCCTACACCATTTACACTCCCATTTATAAACACTGTATATATTTTTCCGGCCTCAAAAGTAAGGTTAGATAAGCCACTGCCGGCAACTGGCAATACTGCATGGGTTGTACTGTTCCGAAGCTGCAGGCTCTTTGCTGCTACTGCATCAATTTCTTTAAAAGGGCCAAGTGTTTTCCATGTCAAACCCGGGATAGTTGCCGGAGCTTTCCCATTTGCATCATAAGTAATAACCGTCTGATCGCCAAAATTACCATAAGCAACATTAGAAAATATTGCAGTGCCACCTGCCAAAGCAACATCCACATTTGGAGCATCAGGAGAAAAGTTGGCAAACCGAACCTTAGCTTTTCCTGAAACCGGTGCAGTCAGGTCGTCATATACCAAAACCAAGCTATCCCTGTTTCCCGGATTCAATTTGCTTGGCCTACGCTTAGCCACTGCAAATAAGGTATGATAATAACTTGCAATGGGGCCATTAGGCCCTGCAAAAGAAGCTTTATCTGTTTCCTGTGCAAAGGTAGCGCTTCCTCCAAACAGATATGAAGATTTATAACTCGTATTGCTCCCCTCTGTGGTATTATACTGAACTTTACCAAATTGAGTATCTAAGTAATCGGTTGAAGCATTATGAACAACCAGAGCTGTATTTATTTGTCTTGTAAAGTCAAGAAAGTTGATTGGTGCAGTAATCGACAATGCATTTACCAGTTTCACTTTAGCACTCAGTGCCGGCCTGTCAGCGTTATCCGAATCCAGGTATTCCGTTTTTTTGCACGATGCAGCTCCAATAGTAACCATACCTAATATTACTGCGAACTTTATATTTAAAAATTTCATGATCTGTCTGTTTTATAATTAGAATCTGGCCGATAATCTTACAAAAGGCTGTATACCGGTATTTGTTCCGGCTTGCGTACCACCCGGCCCAGGGTTGCGCGTAATATTACTTCCCGGCGCGGGAACAGTATAATCGCCCAGCACATTAAATAAATTATTGGCACCAACGGTTGCCTGTATAGCTGGTGTAATTTTATATCCTGCAGAAACATCCGCTATCCAGATCGGACTAAAAACCTGGTAATAATAATCAGGTTTAGGGAAATTTGCATTAAGCTGAGATACAGATGTTACCGAGCCAAAATATACCGCACGCACTAAAAAATTAAACTTATCCAGGTTATATGTTCCCTGCAGGCTTATCTTTTTCGACGGAATGTTGTTGGTTACCCTTGCTTTTTCCGATTCATCAAAAATAATATATCGGTAAGCCTCCAACCCTTTTGGGGTATTCACCTTGGTTAGTTTAGTTTCCAAAAAGTTGGCACTTGCAAGAAATGTTGCATTTGCTCCGTTATTGAACAAGAACTTATAACTCCCCGTTAGCTCAATTCCCTTGGTACTGGTGCTAAATGAATTGTAAAAGAATTTTGCCTGTATAGTACCCGTTTGCACAAATAAAGCCCTAACATCAGCCGGCAAATTGGTATCAGTTGCCGAAAAGCGACCAGTATTACCCACCCTGTCTTTAATATCAATCTGATAAGCATCAACTGTAAATTCAACATTTGGTATTGGCGATGCCGTTAACCCCGCAGTATATCCCTTAGATCTTTCCGCTTTTAATTCCGGAATCCCCAGTGCTTTTGTAGCGGGGTTTACATTATTGGCAGTAACCTGATCAATAGCTACACCGTTCTGAAAGGTTGTAGAGGTTTCAGTATAATAAAACTGAGCGAGATCAGGTGCCCTGAATCCGGTATTTATCGATCCCCTTACCCCAAGCCAATCAGTAACACTATAGCGCGTTGCACCTTTGTAAGTAAAAACACTTCCAAAATCCGAATAATTCTCAACCCTTACTGCACCAGAAAGCAACCACTTTGAGGTCACATTTAATTCCAGATCCAGGTATCCGGCCGAAATGGACCGATTTACATTTACCTCATTTGAAGGACGAAAACCTGCATGGATCTGCGATCCCGGCGATAGCCCGTTAAGCGGTGTTAAACCCAAAGAAGTAGTATAAGGAATCCCTCCTGCTGTAGTATCTACCCCATAAATTGCTCTTAAATCTCCTTTTGAATAAGAGGCTTCCTCGCCTGCAATGATCTGATAGCTCTCTACTCGATACTGGCCACCAAAAGCCACATTTAGGCCCTTAAGCACTTTATCAAAATAGCGGCTAAAATCAAGGCTGGTTGTATTCTGGCTGGCATTATAGCTACCTGCATCAAACTTACGCGGTGTACGCTGCCCCAAACTGGCATTTAAAGAGTTACTGATCACATTCGAAAAGTCATTAATGCCATATACATTTGAAATGTCTACCTTCCAGTCTTTCACCTTAGCTTTTACCCCCAGAGCAAATGACTTATCAGAAAGAATGTTATCCATTGCAGGCAAGAACCCGTCAGGATAAATAAAGGTATTGTTACGTTCAGTCCAGCCCGGCAAGCGGTATACCGCTGTGAATTGCGAATTACGGTGACTAATTCCTCCAAATGAATACAACTCCACATCTTCTTTTAAAGGTACAGAAGCATTAAAAAAAAGCAATCCATCTATAGCTTTATTGGTACTGCCCCGCTGATCAAAATAATGCCTGTCGATACCCCGGCTGGCTATAATGGCATCGTCAATCTCTTTTGTATAGATCTGATCAAATCCACGCGTATTGGCACCACCACCATAGGCAGGCCCAATATATAATCCGGCATTATCATTACCAACAGGCAATGACACAGCCTGGGTAGCAAACTCTCCGGTTACATTCAAAAAACCACCTTTATTTCCAAGCTTTACACCATAATTACTGCTGGTTCTGGTAGTTAAACCGTCGCCGCGCCTACGTGCACTTGCAGTTGAGTTAAGCGAAAGCTGATCGGTACTTTTCTTTAAAACGATATTGATAACCCCTGCAATTGCATCAGAACCATATTGAGCCGCAGCACCATCACGCAGTATTTCAATTCTTTCAATAGACCCTGTCGGGATGGCATTTAGATCATAACCAGTGGCTCCGTTACCCAATCCACCCCAGCTGATGTTTGAACTTTTATGCCTTCTTTTTCCGTTAATAAGTACCAGCAACTGATCCACTCCAAGACCTCTGAGCTGTGCGGTTGATGTTGCCGAAGCGGCATCGCCCCCCCCAGAAACAGAGGAATGAAAAGATGGGGATACATACTGCAGCAACTGTGTAACTGTTACCTGCGGTGCCGATTCCTGCAATGCTTTTATGTCAATAATATCAACAGGGTTTGCTGATGTAAGCTTGGTTCGGTTTGCATTATTCGAACCCACAATATTTACCTCACTTAAGGAACTTGAAGAAGGTTTAAGGCTAATATTTATCACCTCTTTACCATCAATTTCAGCCTCTTGTGTTTCATATCCGATATACGAAAAAATCAGTATCCTGCCATTTTTAATTGTAACCTGATAGCTCCCGTCCTCTTTGGTTGCGGGTCCTTCATCAAGTCCCTTTACCCTTACAGAAACCCCGGGTATGGGCAAATTATCATCTGCGGAGGTTACCACCCCTCTTATTATGCGCCTTTGCGCATATAAATTTTGCCCATAAAAAAAGCTGAACAACAACAATACCGGTATAATTTTTTTCATTTTATTTAGTTAAGTTTAAACAAAAGGATATCCCTTACATGCCTAAAGGCATATATTCCATTTTGTTAGTTATAAGATTTTACTTGGTCAGCAAGAATCTGTCATCAGTAAGCGCACCCAAAAAAGCCACAATATCATCCATTTCGCGGCTCGATAGATTCAGCGGTTTATCTAGCGATAAATCCCTGTTTATACCATCACTAACCACCACGGATGGATTATTGTAGTATTCTACTACGCTGCGCAAAGTTTTAAATTTCCCATTATGCATATATGGAGCCGTTAAAGCTACATTGCGTAAGCCGGGTATTTTAAACTCTCCCAATACAGTGCTGTCTTTTGTTATGCTGAACCGGCCGGCATCATTCAAAGTTTTTCCATTATACAAGCCTATATTTTTAAACCTGTCGGCTGTAAAATCCTCACCTGAATGACAGTTGTTACAATTTCCTTTACCTATAAACAAAAGGCGTCCACGTATTGCGGCTTCCGACATGGCGTTATCGTCTCCATTTATATAGCGGTCGTAAGGGCTGTTATTTGTTTCCAGCGTCCGTTCAAAAGCAGCTAGTGCTTTCAACAGATTATCTTTATTTGGCGCTGTTTTAAATACTTTTTTAAAAGCGTCTGCATAGAATTTATCGTTGTTAAGTCGTTCAATTGCCTCCTCAATGGGCAGTCCCATTTCATCTGGAGATGTTATTGGCCCTAAGGCCTGCTCCTCAAGCGATGAGGCACGGCCATCCCAAAAAAAATGGGTTCGGCCAGATAAGTTGGTTAATCCCGGAGAATTCCGGGATGTAAGTTTTCCTCCAATACCTTTACTAAGTACTGCAGTATCAGCAAAAGCAAATTCCGGCCTGTGGCACGACGAACAGTTAACCGTCCTGTCTTTCGATAATATGTTATCAAAAAATAGCTTGCTGCCAAGTTGCTCCCGGGTCTGTATCTCATCGCTGGCCGACATAAAGCCTAACTGCATAAGCAGAAAACCAAAGGCTATCAGTATAAGTATGGAATTTCTTTTTTTCATGATTATAGTAAAGTCCTGCAATTACTGGGCATTGGCTACCAGCGCCACATCGATATCAAAATCATCATAAATCACCTTATCGCCCAGGTTTTCAAAGAAGTTTTTAGAACGGAACTTAATGTCATATTTGGTACGGTCTATAGTTATCTTAGCATTGGCAGTTAACTTTTTACCGTTAACAGCAATAGTTGCCGGAAAACTCACCTCGTTAGTAATCCCTTTAATTGTAAGCTTACCTTTAACATTATATTGATTGTCTGTAGTTTTGGTAGCAGAGCTGATTACAAAATTTGCTTTCGGAAACTTCTCTGCACTAAAAAAGTCCTCACTCTTAAGGTGTCCAACCAATTTTGCATTTGCACTCTCATCAGTGAGATCGGCATTTGTTATTGTACGGGTATCAATATCAAAACTGCCCGTTTTTAAAGTATTATTCTCAACCGTAAAACTACCATTACTTACTTTAACGGATCCATTATGTTCTCCGGTTGCCTTTTTTGCCAGCCAGGTTAATTTGCTGCTTTCGTTGTCAACCTTAAACACCAGTGCTTTCACTGCAATGTTTTTTGCGAACGTAGCCTTTTTAGGATTCGGCTTTATAGCCCCGGTTAGCACCAGTAATGAAGTTGCAGTAATTGCAGACAGAGTTAGTATTAATTTCATATTCTTGTTTAATTTTAATGGGTTTAAATCCCCCGATACATGCCTTAATCTGTACCAGGGGAAGAGGGGTTCAAATTATTTTCCTTTTAAGCTATCATCAGATTTTGCCGATGCATTTGAAGAAGGCACTTCTTCTGCAATCAATCCATCTAACAGGTCGTTAAATTTCTTTTCGTATTCCTTATAGTATTTACCAGTTACCGTACCGGTATAGCCGGTATAGATCTCGCGCACTTCACCTTTTCTGTCGATAATTATAGTAGTTGGGAAAGCAATGAATTTGTTTAGCGCAGGAAGTTTCTGAGACACCACCTTTTTATCGGCAAGGCCACCAAACAAAATGTCATATTTAACATCGTATTTATCCCTTAATTTACCTAATGTATACTGTGCATACTGTAAGCTATCCTTTTGTTCAAAACCAATGGCAATGGCTTCTACACCACGCTTTTGATTTTTATTAAACCATGGCGAAAGGAATATAGTCTGATCAGTACAGTTAGGGCACCAGGTACCAACAATCTCAACAATAACTACTTTGCCTTTGTATTTATCATCACTTAAGGATACCGGCTTACCCGTAAGATCAGGAAAAGTAAAATCAAGCTTTTTATAACCCTCCTTTAAAAAGGTAAGCTTATAGGGATCGGGCAGTTCAGCCTTAGCATCTTTTACCCCATCGAATTTGGTATTGTCGTAAATACCAGCCGATATTACACCACTGATGGTTCCATCGGCATTAATTTTGCCTTTATAGATTTTAGGACTTGGGCCTGTAAAACCCGACAATACAAACTCATCGCCTTGCACAGTACCCTCAAGCTCACGACTATCACCTGTTACCTGTAAAATTACACCTGTAAGTTTATTCCCGTTTTGCTTTAGCAAAGCTACCTTATTTGGTACCTGCTCTTTCGAATAAAACTTTAGTTCCCATTTACCGCTAATGTTTGCAGCAGGGGCAACGTCCTTACCAGGTTCTACAAAGCGGTAGTTCTTGCCGTGTTCTGCGGTAAACGGTAACGAATTACCTCTAAAACCCGGTACCAGGCTGCGGTACTCCCCTCTTAATGTTCCATCATCTTCTATTTTTGCAACAAGTGCGGCATCGTAGGTATTCATTTTAATAAAAACCGAATCCTTACCTAAGCGGGTTACATGGAAATCATCACGTCGGGTGCCGTTTAATAATGTAAACGTGCCATGCTCAAGGTCTTTTCCTTTAAATTCAAAATTAAAAGGCACCTCAGTTTCACTCACATTAAATACACCACGCCAAACTCCCTCTTTAATTACTCTTCCGGCATTATTTTTATCAACAGCCCATACAGACACGCCAAAAAGCAAGCCTAATGAGAGTAATAATAGTTCTTTAAAAAAATTGTGCTTATTCATTGTTTAAGTTTTATGGTTCTACTATTTACCTTTTATGGCATTACTTGTATCAGCAGTTTGCCCTGTTGGTTCAGGTTCGGCTAATAATTCGTCGAGCACTTTATTAAATTTTTTCTCATAATTATCATAATACTTACCTGTTACTGTACCGGTATAGCCAGTGTAGATTTCGCGCACCTCACCTTTTCTATCTATAATTATGGTTGTTGGAAAGGCAATGAATTTGTTGAGTGCAGGAAGTTTCTGTGCCACCAGTTTTTTATCAGCAAGGCCACCAAAAAGTATATCATACTTGATATCATATTTATCCCTTAATTTCCCCAGCGTGTATTTAGCATATTCTAAACTGTCTTTCTGTTCAAAGCCTATTGCTATAGCCTCTACACCACGCTTTTGATTTTTATTAAACCATGGCGACAAAAACACAGTCTGATCGGTACAGTTAGGGCACCAGGTACCAATAATCTCTACAATTACCACCTTGCCTTTATACTTGCTGTCGCTTAATGAAACAGATTTACCATTCAGATCCGGAAACGTAAAATCTAGCTTTTTATAACCCTCTTTTAAAAAGGTCAGTTTATAAGGATCAGGCAAATCGGCAACATTATTTTTAGTTGCATCAAACTTGATGTTCTTATAGATCCCAAAGCCCTGCTCTCCCGAAAGGGTTCCATCTTCATTTATTTTTCCCTTAATAATGAAAGGGCTAGGACCGGTAAAGCCAGATAATGCAAATTCATCACCTTGTACAGTACCCTCTATTTCCCGGCTATCGCCAACAACGGTCATGATAACACCGGTAAGTTTATTCCCTTTTTGCTTTAATACCGCAATAGACGCTGGTACAGCCTCTTTACTATAAAGCTTAAGTTCCCATTTACCAGTTAAATCTGCCTTTGGAGCCACATCTTTGCCTGGCTCAACAAAACGGTATTCCTTGCCATATTCGGCCGTAAAAGGCAGTGCATTTCCTCTGAAATTAGGAACAAGGCTCCTGTACTCGCCCGTTAATCTTCCATCGTCTTCTATCTTGGCCACCAAAGCCGCGTCATAGGTATTCATTTTAACGAATATGGAGTCTTTGCCAAGTAGCTGTACATGAAAGTCATCGCGGCGCGTACCATTTAACAGGGTAAACACTGCGTGCTGAGGGTCTTTTCCTTTTAATTCAAAATTAAAGGGAACCTGCGATTCGCTCACGGTAAATACACCGCGCCATACGCCTTCTTTAATAAATTTTACAGGCTCGGGCCTGGTACCTGCAAGTGCTGCACCACTGAATAAAATAGCTGCCGACAGGCATTTTGCTTTAAATAGATAATCTTTTAAGTTCATTGTATAGGGGGTTTTAGGTTGTTAAGAGAATTTTGGGCATAACAATTCCTGCCTCAATAGCCTGGCTATTAAATTCTGATGAATAAATTCAAGAAAATCAATCAGGGAATGCTGTAGAAATTACAGGCAGATGCAACAACAGAGTTTTAAAATTTTCATATCACTAGTCAATTTATATTTCTAAAAATCATTTTTTAGAAAACTTTATAAATCATCTATTAATGGTGGAGTTACTAGATGTTGTTAATAAAAAATCATCTACTAAGGGGTGGAGCTTTATTAGATTGATGTAAAGGTAATGCTTAGAAATAACAATTCAAAAAAAATCTACCAATTTAGTAGTATTTATTTTTTATGTTATAATTCAGGCTTCTAATCATCGTTATTGTATATTGTAAATAATATAATTAACATCCCGGCGTGTTGCAGAAAGCGAGCTGAATGAACTTTCCACCATTGCATAAAGCCACGCAATCTACACAGCCAGGATGTTAACTTTCATTACGCGGTTATCTGATTATATAGAGCAGATAGTCTTTCAACCGTGTAATCTATTTCTTCTATGTTATTATACTTACTAAACGAAAAGCGAACAGTGTGCAGCAACGGATCTGCATTGATTGCTTTCAGCACATGCGATGCTGAACCTGTTGAACAGGCACTTCCTCCAGATACAGAAATATTATTTCTATCCAGATAACCAAGTAAATCATCAATACCCTCATGTTGCGGCAGGCCAACACTTAAAACCGTATAAAGGCTCTTATCCGCTTCGGCCGAATTCCCATTAAATTGTACCCCGGCAATTTCGGTTTTCAATTTAAAGATCATCCTATCTTTTAGTTTCTGTATATATTTTGCATGCTCATCAATATCCCGATAGGCAATTTCCAGAGCTTTTGCCAGTCCAATAATTCCATGAATATTTTCAGTTCCTGCTCGCAGCCTTCGCTCCTGAGATCCGCCATGAATCAGTTTGGATAGCTGGATGCCATTCTTGCAATAAAGAAAGCCTACGCCCTTTGGCCCATGAAATTTATGTGCCGATGCTGCTACAAAATGTGCCTTCAATTTTGACAGGTCATGCCGATAGTGCCCAATGGTTTGCACCGTATCTGAATGAAAAATAGCATTACTGCTGCAACAGAGCTCACCAATTAATTCAATATCGTTTAAATTACCGATTTCATTATTGGCATGCATTACCGATACCAATGAGCGTTCTTTATCTTTTAGCAGCTGCTGCAAGTGTTCAATATCCAGGTTTCCCTTTGCATCTGTATTTATAAAGCTTAATGTTATTTCACCACGTTTTTTAAGGGCCTCAAGCGTATGCAGAACCGCATGATGCTCAAATGGAGTAGTAATTACATGTTTTACCTGTTCAGAATACACGCTTGATAGTATGGCAGTATTATCGGCCTCGGTACCGCCACTGGTAAAAATAATTTCATTTGGAGCAGTATTTAAAAGATCAGCAATGGTATTTCTGGCATTTTCAATAGCACTTTTCACAATTCTTCCATCCTCATGATGCGATGATGGATTACCAAAATACTCCAGCAGATATGGGATAATTTCTTCATAGACCTCTTTGTCTAGTTGGGTGGTTGCGGCATTGTCTAGATAAATTCTCATTTCTTCCTCCTCTTTTTAATTAATTGTTTATAATTAATCATTCTGTGATGTCAGCTTATGCAGAAGAGGTATAACTCTTTATCGTTTTATCTTTCTCCGCATCGGCGGAGCAGGAATTAGCACCTTTTACAAGCATACGCCGGTACAGGTTGCTAAGACGTCGTAGGGCCTTTCCCTCTGTCTTTCTGGATAAGTAAATTACAAGAACAACTATTGAGTCGCAAATGTATAAATAAAAACTACTAATTTACTAGACTTTATTGAAATAAATTTTAACCTGTTGAAATTCAGTGCTGTTTTAGCAAAAAAAGACTGAAAAAACACTCTTTGTAAAGTATTGATAATTAAGGCATTATTGGGGTTTAAACAATGATTAAACAATCATCATACAATGATAAAACAATGTATATGCAATTTGGCAATGTTTAAGCATTGGAAAACCAAATACTATTGAAGCTTAAAATATAGTTCAAAATAAATACTACCATATTAGTAGTATTTATTTACATTTGGCTAAGAGGAATTAAATTATGATTAGTCATTTTAACTATTTAGCCTTCGCTATCCCAGCTTTTTTTGTGTTCCTGTTTTTAGAATATGAACTAGCTGTAAAGCTAAAAAAGGCACATTTGTTCAAATACGAAAGTTCTATTTCCAACCTTAGCATAGGTATTGCCGAAAGGCTTCTTAACCTATTTATATCGGCAAGTTTCTATAGTCTTTTCTTTTGGATCTATACAAATTATGCGCTTTTCAATATCCCTAATACCTGGTGGGTTTGGATATTATTGATTTTGGTTACAGACCTGATTTGGTATTGGTATCACCGATTGGGGCACGAGGTAAACATCTTATGGGCAGCCCACATTGTACACCATCAAAGCGAAGAATTTAACTTTACAGTATCTGCCAGGATTACCGTTTTTCAGGCCCTCATCAGAAATCTTTTCTGGTGTGTAATACCATTGCTCGGATTTCATCCTGCAATGGTAATTGCTATTCTGGTGGTTCATGGTGCCTACTCCTTTTTTACACATACTCAACTGATCAGAAATTTGGGCTGGCTCGAATATATTTTGGTTACCCCTTCTATTCATGGGGTTCACCATGCAAGCGATCAAAAATACCTGGATAAAAATTACGGAGATGTATTTGTATTCTGGGACAAAATATTCGGGACATTCCAAAAGGAAGAAGAGTCACCTAAGTATGGTCTTACTCACCCAGTGAAAAGTTACAGCTTCTTGTGGCAGCACTTTCATTACTACCTCGAAATTATAGCGGCATGTAAAAAAGAATCTGGCTTAGGCAACAAATTAAAAATAATATTTGGTCACCCATCAAGACTAGATCAGGAAATAAGACCAATGCTCGAAAAGAAATACCTGCAACACAAGGTATCTTCTTCTTATCGCTTCAAATTCAGGGGCTACTTAAATATACAGATAATTGTAAGTGTAGTACTTCTAACACTAATTACTGGCTTATATCCATTTTTTGAAACTGCCGACAGGTTATTTATTGTTGGCTTTATTCTGCTTACGCTGATCAATTGCGGTGCCCTAATGGAACAACGTAAATGGATTTACAACCTAGAGTTTACGCGCCTGCTAACCTTATTTGCTTATATTTTTTGGAAGTCTGACCATATGGAATTACTGCTGCCGCTGGTAGTGTGCTTATTCATTGCAGAACAGCTATTCCGAATTAGTCATTTGTACCGCCATTATGTACTTAGGTACGATAAAATTTGATCTGAAAACTTACTCATATTTTAATGCATCAACCGCATTAGCCTTTGCAACCTTAATGGTTTGAAAACTTACTGTTATTATGGCAATAAATACGGATAAAAATAAGGCAATTAAAAACGGCCATGCTGTGATTGCAACCTGATAATCGTATTTCTGCAGCCACCTTATAGCAATGATGTAAGCAGCGGGTATTGCAATCATATTAGACAGAATTACGAGTTTTATAAAGTCCTTGTTAAGAAGGATAAGTATTCCTTTCAAATCGGCACCAAGCACTTTGCGGATGCTGATTTCTTTACTTCTCTGCTCAGCAATGTATAAAGCCAGTCCCAATAGTCCTAAACAGGAAATAAAAATCGCAAAAGCGCCGAATACGTTTGACAACACACTTAATAGGCGCTCGTTTTTCATCATCTCCTGCATACCCTGACTAATGAACTGAATGTTTGTCGGGTAAGAGGGATTAAGACGCAGACTAATGTCCTTAATAGTCTGAATTGATTTACTTAAAGGCTGATCGGGATTAAGACGAAGCAATAATACTCTACTTTGAGATATGCTGCAATAAAATAGTGTAGGTTTCGCTTTTGCGCCAAGATGTTCATTTGTATAGTCTTTTACTACCCCAATTATGTGAAGAGGCTGGTTGTCTCCCCAATTAATTGTGGTGCCAACAGGCTTTTTAAGCCCCATTGTTTTTGCCAATGCCTCATTTACAAGTACAGATGTTGCGGTGTCTGCAACAAATTCACGAGAGAAATCTCTCCCCATTACTAAAGATGTACCTATTGTTTTAACAAAATCAAAGCCTGTACTTCGATAATCTATAATAGAATTATCATTTGCTGCCTTACCAGGCCACGTAATATCACCGGTTATTGTACCTCCTCTGGTAAATGAACTTGCAAATTCCGTTGCTGAAGCAATGACTCCCACACTTTTAAGTTCTGTTTTAAATATCTCTAATTTCTGTGGCTTGAGCCATTCGCCCTCCAAATCCAACTCTACAAGGTTATTTTCATTAAATCCCAGAGGTTTATTCTTCATGAATTGGAGCTGACTATAGATCACAATTGCACAAACGATCATACAAATTGAGATAGTAAACTGC
>Ga0157371_10001092_pt1 | contig 29401 bp, 27 predicted proteins | sample C45metaG_FD_113462 | JGI IMG/M metagenome (GOLD analysis project Ga0157371, IMG submission 113462) | Corn rhizosphere microbial communities from Kellogg Biological Station, Michigan, USA - C4-5 metaG | ecosystem: Host-associated > Plants > Roots > Rhizosphere > Soil | place: USA: Michigan... | reverse complement strand
CAGGCAGGCGCTGCAAACGGACCAGCGGAGTGTTGCCGACGCAATCGGCGATGGTTGGGTACTGCAAGGTCATGGCGTATTCGCAATCCAGACTGCGGGGGCGCCTATCATACCGGCAAACGTGCGCAGGCCATATCACGCAAAGTGCGGTGCTTATGGCTTATGGGAATAAGCGAGTGACTCCCTACTCTTCTGCTGGCGCGATATTCATTGCATAGAACTCATGCAACTTGGCTTGCAGTAACTGTTTGTCTGGTAGCTGGACCTGATATTCAGCAATCAACGCTGGGGATAAGCTGCGGTTGAGGGCGTACTCAACCACCTCGTCGTCCTTGGTGGCACAGAGCAATACACCGATGGCGGGGTTTTCGTGAGGCTTGCATACATTGCGATCCAGGGCTTCCAGATAGAAGTTGAGCTTGCCCAGATACTCCGGTTTAAAACGACCGACCTTAAGCTCAATGGCTACCAGACAATTAAGGCCACGGTGGAAGAACAGCAGATCCAGGGCAAAATCACACCCACCCACTTGCAGCGGATATTCGGAACCGACAAAGCAGAAATCGCGACCGAGCTCACCCAGAAACTCTTTGAGGCGGGACATCAACCCTTTGTGCAAATCCGTTTCGGCATGTCTGCCGGGCAAGTCGAGAAACTCAACCATGTAGGCATCGCGGAATATATCGAGCGCCGCCGGATGAGTTTGTCTCAGCGCTGCTGAGACTTTTGCCGGCTGGGTCACACTGCGTTCGAACAAGGCAGCTTTGAACTGACGTTCCAGCTCGCGCGTCGACCACCCCTCCTGAATCGCCATACGCAGGTAAAACTCACGTTCTTCCGGGATCTTGCTCTGAGTCAGGATGAGCAAATTATGGGTCCAGGGTAATTGTGTCAGCAGTGCTGACACTTTTTCATTGCTGCGGTACGCATCGTAGAATTGACGCATTCGGAACAGGTTACGCCGTGTAAAACCACGCAACCCCGGTTGAGTCTTGGCCAGATGCTCAGCCAACTGACTGACCACTGAGTCCCCCCACTCGGCCCGTTCCAGCTTGCGACTGATGTAAGCACCCACCTGCCAGTACAGCTCGATCAGCTGGGTATTCACCGCCTGCATGGCCTGCTGTTTGGCACTTTGAATCAGCGCAAGCACTTCATTGAAGCGGTCGTCGGTTGCATTGTCGGGGACGCTGGATGCATTCATGCCGGACTCCTGAGGACGAGGAAAAACGCGAGTCTATTCAGTCGAATCAGGCAGAAGGTGTCGGTAATACGCTTTAGGAAACGTCGTACAAAAGAACGGGAACGCTCCGGCGAAACCGGCTTTTGGGTGGCTGGGAGGGCCTCATCGCGAGCAGGCTCACTCCTACAGGGGGATTGGGGTGATCACACCATCTGTGGGCGACACACATCTAATGTGGGAGTGAGCCTGCTCGCGATGGCGTCATCACTGGCAACGTCATCATCCGCCACCAACCGCATAGTCAACCGCAACCCGGTCCCGGTGTTCTCGGCCCAAAGGCTCCCGCCCTGGCGCTTCACCGCATTCCTGGCAATGCTCAATCCCAAGCCAAACCCGCCATTCCCCGGCCGCGAGCCGTCGAGGCGAATGAACGGACTGAAGATCCGCTCAAGATCCGCATCAGCCACCCCGCCGCCCTCATCCTCCAGCCACACGTGCCAGAAATCACCATCGCGCTCTGCGCCAAGACGGACGATGCCGCCACTCGGGGAATGACGAATGGCATTGCGCAGGATGTTTTCCAGCGCCTGCGCCAAGGTATTGAGATGGCCGCGAACCCAGCACGAGGAATCCACCGAGCAGTGCAACTGACTGGCCGGCCAGCCAGTTTCATAGCAGGCGTTTTCCGTGAGCATCTCCCACAGCGCCTGAATCTGGATCGAGTCGTCGGGCAGCGGTGCGCGTTCGGTGTCGAGCCAGGCCAGTTGCAGCGTGTCCTCCACCAGGCGCTGCATGCCATCGACTTCCCGACCGATACGCTCACGCAATTGCGGCAGTCCCTGCTCGCTTTCGCTGGCGACCCGCAAGCGGCTCAACGGCGTCCGCAGTTCGTGGGACAGGTCGCGCAGTAATTGCTGTTGCAGGGCCACGCTGCTTTGCAGGCGTTCGGCCATGTGATCGAACGCCCGGCCCAGCTCACCCAGTTCATCCGGGCGATTGGTGGTGTTGCTCGACAGGCGCACGTTCAACTGGTCGGCGCGCCAGGCGTTGGCTTGTTCACGCAAGCTGTTCAACGGTACGACCAGCAGCCGATAAAGACCGACGCACAGCAATAACGTGAATAGCCCCGGAATGATGCCGTTGGTGATCACGCGCCAGAACACCCGGTATTGGCCGGGCATGAAGCGCTGGGGCAGTTCGATCACCAGGCTGCCGACCGCCGGATCGTTTGGAAACGGGATTCTCAACCAGGGCAGCCCCTTGGTATGGAGACTCGTTGGCCAATCCAGCCCGCGCAGAAAGGTCAGGCGCTGGACTTCCTTGTCGGTCAGCGGGTAGCTGCTCAAGGACTGCAAATCACCGCCGATGACACCGACCCACGTGGTTTCACGCTTGCCCAGCTCCAGCAGCCAGGCATCGATGCCTGCGCTCTGGCGATGATTCCAGGCGTGCTCGGCTTCAGCAGCGTAGCGGGTCAGCGTGCCCCGGGCCTCGTCGGAGAGGAACAGGTTCTTCTGTTCCATGTATCGACCCCAGGACCAGCTCAGCCAGATCATCAACAGACAGAACGCCACCAACAGGCACGCCAGTTTCCAGAACAATGAATGCCGGCCAGGCAGGTCAGACCATTTCATCGCCGGCACTCAAGACGTAACCCTTGCCCCAGACCGTGCGCACTTTGCGCTCGGTGTAACCGATGGCGTTGAGCTTGCGACGGATCTGGCTGATGTGCATGTCCAGGCTGCGATCATGGGCCGCGTACCCGCGTTGCAGCACGTGCTGATAAAGGAAGGCTTTGCTCAACACTTCATCGCCATTGCGGTTGAGCGTTTCCAGCAAGCGGTACTCGCTGCGGGTCAGACCAGCGGCATGCTCGCCATGGAAAACCTCGCACCGTTCATCGTCAAAACGCAGGCTATCCGGGGAAAGTGCAAGCGGTGCAGGCTGCGGTCGACGGTCAAGCGCTACCCGGCGCAGGATCGCCTCGATGCGCACCCGCAACTCGGCGATGCTGAAGGGTTTGGGCAGGTAATCGTCGGCCCCCAGCCGAAAACCGCTGATGCGGTCCGCCTCGGCGCCCAGCGCCGACATCAGCACCACCGGGGTGGAATGACTCTGTCGCAATTGCGTCAGCACGTTCAGACCGTCCAGCCCCGGCAGAAGAATATCCATCAACACCACATCAAAGGTTTGCGCGCGCGCGATGGCCAGGCCCTCTCGCCCGTTCTGGCACCAGGTCACCTGAAACCCGCAGCGCCCCAAATGCTCGTGCACGTAGGCACCGAGTACGAGGTCGTCTTCGATGGACAGGATTCGGGGATGGCTAACAGCGATGGGAGTCATGAGTATCTGCAAATAATTCTCAGTTGGAGATTATTCAAGATTGCCTGCCGATGGGCAACCCAAGGTTTACCCCTGACGCTAAAGCGCCGTTGCGCTCGACGAATGACGACATCAATTTTACGAAGATTGCCCGCATGCAAATCGCTACACTGCCCAAGTGGCGCGTGCCGGATGTACGCGCAGGTCAATCAATAGCTGGATGCAGGAGAGATGCGTGCTCACGAAACTGGGAATTAAAGGCCGCGTGCTGTTGCTGACCCTGTTGCCGACCACCCTGATGGCGTTGGTCCTGGGCGGCTATTTCACCTGGATGCAGCAATCGGACCTGCAAACCCAACTGATGCAACGCGGTGAAATGATCGCCGAACAGCTCGCGCCGCTGGTCGCTCCGGCCATGAGTCACAAGGACAGTGAGCTGCTGGAGCGCATCGCTACCCAGTCGCTGGAAACAGCCGATGTTCGCGCCGTGACCTTCCTCGCCCCCGACCGCACGCCGCTGGCCCATGCCGGCCCGACCATGCTCAATCAGGCGCCCATGGGCAATGGCTCGCAGATGCTGCGCCGCAGTGGCAACGATGCCACACGTTATCTGCTGCCGGTGTTCGGCAAACACCGCAACCTGGCCGGTGACTTGATTCCCGAAGAAGCCGATCGCCTGCTGGGCTGGGTCGAACTCGAACTGTCCCACAACGGCATGCTGCTGCGCGGTTACCGCAGCCTGTTCGCCAGCCTGTTGTTGATCGGCACTGGCCTCGCCGGTGCGACGCTGTTGGCGCTGCGCATGGGCCGCACGATCAATCGACCGATCAGCCAGATCAAACTGGCGGTGGCGCAACTCAAGGACGGCCACCTGGAAACCCGCCTGCCACCGCTTGGCAGCCAGGAGCTGGATGAGCTGGCGTCCGGCATCAACCGCATGGCCGGCACGTTGCAAAACGCTCAGGAAGAATTGCAGCACAGCGTCGATCAAGCCACCGAAGACGTGCGCCAGAACCTGGAAACCATCGAGATCCAGAACATCGAACTGGACCTGGCACGCAAAGAAGCGCTGGAAGCGAGCCGGATCAAATCCGAGTTCCTGGCCAACATGAGCCATGAAATCCGCACGCCGCTCAACGGTATTCTCGGCTTCACCCACCTGCTGCAAAAAAGCGAATTGACCCCGCGCCAGCTCGATTATCTGGGCACCATCGAGAAATCCGCCGACAGCCTGCTGGGGATCATCAACGAGATCCTCGACTTCTCGAAAATCGAGGCCGGCAAACTGGTGCTCGACAACATCCCGTTCAACCTGCGCGACTTGCTGCAAGACACCTTGACCATCCTCGCCCCGGCCGCCCACGCCAAACAGCTTGAACTGGTGAGCCTGGTGTACCGCGACACGCCGTTATCGCTGGTGGGCGATCCGCTGCGACTCAAGCAGATCCTCACCAACTTGGTGAGCAACGCAATCAAGTTCACCCGCGAGGGCACCATCGTCGCCCGCGCCATGCTTGAAGAAGAGCATGAAGACAGCGTGCAACTGCGCATCAGCATTCAGGACACCGGCATCGGCCTGTCGAACCAGGACGTGCGCGCGCTGTTCCAGGCGTTCAGCCAGGCCGACAATTCGCTGTCGCGCCAGCCGGGGGGCACCGGCCTGGGGCTGGTGATTTCCAAGCGGTTGATCGAACAGATGGGTGGCGAGATCGGTGTCGACAGCACGCCGGGGGAAGGCTCGGAATTCTGGATAAGCCTCAGCCTGCCCAAAACCCGCGATGACGCCGAAGACCTGCCCGGCCCGCCGCTGCTCGGGCGCCGCGTGGCGGTGCTGGAAAACCATGAACTGGCGCGTCAGGCGTTGCAGCATCAATTGGAGGATTGCGGCCTCGCGGTGACGCCGTTCAATACCCTGGAAAGCCTGGCCAATGGCGTGACCGGCGCGCATCAGACCGATCAGGCGATCGATCTGGCGGTGCTCGGCATCACCAGCAACGACATGCCGCCCGAGCGCCTCAACCAGCACATCTGGGACCTCGAACACCTGGGCTGCAAAGTGTTGGTGCTGTGCCCGACCACCGAACAGACGCTGTTTCACCTTTCGGTGCCCAATCCGCACAGCCAACTTCAAGCCAAACCGGCCTGCACCCGCAAGCTGCGTCGGGCATTGTCCGACCTGGTCAACCCGCGCCAGCAGCGCAGCGAGCCTGGCGAGCCGGTGTCGAGCCGCGCGCCAAAAGTGCTGTGCGTCGACGACAACCCGGCCAACCTGTTGCTGGTGCAAACCCTGCTCGAAGACATGGGTGCCAAAGTTCTTGCGGTGGAAAGCGGTTACGCGGCGGTCAAGGCGGTGCAAACCGAAACCTTCGATCTGGTGCTGATGGACGTGCAAATGCCCGGCATGGACGGGCGCCAAAGCACTGAAGCGATTCGCCAATGGGAAACCGAACGGCACTGCACGCCGTTGCCCATTGTCGCCCTCACCGCCCACGCCATGGCCAACGAGAAACGCGCCCTGCTGCAAAGCGGCATGGACGACTACCTGACCAAGCCGATCAGCGAACGGCAACTGGCGCAGGTGGTGCTGAAATGGACCGGCCTGGCGTTGCGTAATCACGGACCGGAGCGTTCCAGCGACAGCCTCGGCATCGCTCATGAATTGCAGGTGCTCGATCACGACGAAGGTTTGCGCCTGGCCGCCGGCAAAGCCGATCTGGCGGCGGACATGCTGGCGATGTTGCTGGCGTCCCTGGAAGCGGACCGCGAGGCGATTCGCATTGCTCGTGAGACCAACGACCACAACGCCCTGATAGAGCGAGTCCACCGCTTGCATGGCGCGACACGTTATTGCGGTGTGCCGCAACTGCGTGCCGCCTGCCAGCGTAGCGAAACCCTGCTCAAGCAACAGGACCCCAAAGCAACCGGCGCGCTGGAAGAACTCGACCGCGCGATCAACCGCCTGGCCGCCCACGCCCGGATCAACGCTTGATGCAGCGCAATGGCGCTGATCTCCATCGGCGCTAATCTCACTGGGTCCTGCTACATAAGCGCGACTGCACCCGTTGTCCAGGAGGCCACCATGCGCACGATTCTATTCAGCAGCCAGACTTATGACCGCGACAGCTTTCTGAGCAGCGATCTGCCCGCCGGTATTGAACTGCAGTTTCAGTCCGCACGGCTGAGCCTCGACACGGTGGCGCTGGCCGATGCCCACGAGGTGGTCTGCGCCTTTATCAATGATGACCTCAGTGCTCCGGTACTCGAACGTTTGGCGGCGGGCGGCACACGCCTGATCGCCCTGCGATCGGCCGGTTATAACCACGTTGATCTGGCAGCGGCAAAGCGCTTGGGACTTTCGGTTGTGCGGGTCCCGGCCTATTCGCCGCATGCCGTTGCCGAGCACGCGGTGGCGCTGATCCTGGCGCTCAATCGCCGGTTGCACCGCGCCTACAACCGCACTCGCGAAGGGGATTTCAGCTTGCACGGGCTGACGGGGTTCGATTTGGTGGGCAAGACCGTCGGCGTGGTCGGCACCGGGCAGATCGGCGCGACCTTCGCCAAAATCATGAACGGCTTCGGCTGCCAGTTGCTGGCCTACGATCCTTATCCGAATCCTCAGGTCGAGGCCCTTGGCGCCCGCTACCTCAGCTTGCCGCAGCTGCTGGCCGAGTCGCAGATCATCAGCCTGCACTGCCCGCTGAATGAGCAGAGCAAACACTTGATCAACAGCGAATCACTGGCGCACATGCAGCCCGGCGCCATGTTGATCAACACGGGGCGCGGCGGCCTGGTAGATACGCCAGCACTGATCGATGCGCTGAAGGACGGCCAATTGGGATATCTGGGACTGGATGTGTATGAAGAAGAAGCGCAGTTGTTCTTCGAGGACCGATCCGACTTGCCACTACAGGACGATGTGCTGGCGCGGCTGCTGACCTTTCCGAACGTGATCATCACCGCGCACCAGGCCTTCCTGACCCGCGAAGCCTTGGCGGCGATTGCCGCCACGACCTTGCAGAACATCGCAGCCTGGGCCGTCGGGACGCCGCAGAATCGGGTCGAGGGTTGATTGCTATCAGGCCTTGGACAACAGGATCATCAGCCCCAGCCAGCCGAAGCCCAGCAAACGCTGCCCCACTGAATGCCCACGACGCAGCAGGAACCAGACAAAAAACGGCGGCATAAAGAAAATCATCAGTTTCAGCCAGAGCTCCACCGGGCGCGGCCCGTTGAGAACCGGTGTTGGTGTTGCGGCCTGAACCTCGGCCGGGCCCTGGGTTTTGCGTTTGCGTCCAAATGCAGCAGGGGTCACCCTCGCCACTTTCTCATCCGCCGGCAAACGCCCGAAAGAAAGCGGTGCCGCTGCAGGCATCGACGTGGTTGCTTGCACCTTTGCCGCCGGTGCACCGCAATGAATGCAAGCAGGCGCCGTGGAGCTGATGCTCTGCTTGCACTCATAACATTCGATTAACGCCATGTCCGTTCCTTAGAGATGCAAAAAGCGGCAGTTTGCCATGAGTCGGTGGGTAATTTGAACCTGATCGAAGGTCATCTGCCCGGGCCATGCTGCGTGCAGGCCCGTGATAGCATACCGCGCATATTTGGAGGACCCATGGTCGAACACGATTTCCGCTATAGCCTGATGAACCCGCAACACACCCTCACCGAATGCCGCGCCCTCGTGCCGGGGCGTTATCAAGTCACCGGCAACGGCGGCTCGATTCGTAATAATGACGTGCTGGTCGTGACCCTCAAAGGTGCCAAGGACTTGTCCATGCGCCTGACCGTTGAAACGGTTCGCCACTTGATCAATCCGCCAGGCCAATGGGTCGCAGTGGCCAGTGGTCCGGTGTTTGGCGAATTGGCGATCCACACCTGGAAAGTCAATTGCGACAGCTGCGCCAAAGAGCTGGGTTTCGAGTTTGCGGTCGACGCCAAGCTGGGCAACAAGGCTGAAAAACCGGCGGCCACCGCGCGGATTGCCGAGCTGGGCTGGACCACCGTTGGCGAGAAGCACCTGTGCCCGAAATGCCAGGAGCCCGCGTAATGAAACGCCTTGCTCTACCCGCAATCGTTGGTGCCAGCCTGATGGGCTGCGCTGCCGAGCCGGTACAACTTGAACAAAATCGCAGCTACATTCTGGAATGGATCGGCGAACGTCCGCTGATGGATTACAGCCACCTGACCATCACCCTGGGTGATGACGGTCGGGCCTACGGTAACGGCGGCTGCAACCATTGGTTCGCGCCGTACACGCTCGACGGCGATAAGCTGAGCTTCGGCAAGATCGGTAGCACCCGCAAGCTGTGTGCGCCGGCAGTCATGGAGCAGGAACAGCGCTTCTTGCAGGCGCTGGAAGGCGTGCAGCGCTGGGACGTATCGCCAATCGAGCAGATGCGTTTCTGGCCGGCCGAGGGCAAGCCGTTGCGCTGGTGGCTTGAAGAGGGTTGATCCCTTTGGATGATCGTTCCCACGTCGAGGCGTCGAACCGTCTGCGTGGGAATACATCCTGTGACGCTCTGCGTCACGATTTGCGAAGGGACGCGGAGCGTCCCGGGCGGCATTCCCACGCAGAGCGTGGGAACGATCATCATCAACAGGTCATTTGACCGCCTGTAACGCCTCAAGCTTGGCCATTACCCCCGCCGCTGTCTGCTCGCCCATCAGTTGTTCACGCACCTTGCCCCGGTTATCGATGATGTACGTCACCGGCAGCGCCTCGCTGCGTGGCAACTCAAAAAAATCGGCCGGGTCCGACGCCAGCACCGTGAACTTGATTCCCAGTTTTTCACTGGCACTTTTCAGCTCTTCACCTTGCACATTGTCGAAATTGACCCCGAACACACCGATCTTTTTATCTTTCAACTGTTCGGCCAGCGCATTCAACTCGGGGATCTCGGTCCGGCACGGGCCACACCACTCGGCCCAGTAATTGAGCACCACCCATTGTTTATCCAGGCGTTCGGCGGCGACTTTGTGGCCATCCTGGTCGATGCCATAGTCGTTGCCGCAGCCCCCCAGCATCAACGCGCCAATGATTGCCAATGCCGCTGCCAGTCGCCTTGTCATGTCGTGTTCCTTGTTCAAAATTGAATGCGCCTGCGACCCATCGCCTCGCAAGGTTCTGGATTACGCGCTGCCCAGTTAGAATAGCCGCCACCTTACGCAAGATGCGACCCGCACATGACCGATCTGACGCTTTATCACAATCCGCGCTGCTCGAAATCCCGCGGTGCGCTCGAACTGCTCGAAGCCCGTGGCCTGGCCCCGACCGTGGTCCGTTACCTGGAAACGCCACTGGACGCCGCGCAAATCCAGAGTCTGCTGACCAAGCTCGGCATCAGCGCCCGGCAACTGCTGCGCACCGGTGAGGAGGAGTACAAAACCCTCAACCTGGCCGACGCCAGCCTGAGCGAGGCGCAATTGATCGCTGCCATCGCCGCTCACCCCAAACTCATGGAGCGACCGATCCTGGAAGTCGGCGACAAAGCCATCATCGGCCGTCCGCCGGAAAATGTGCTGGAGTTGCTGCCGTGAGCGCACCGTACATTCTGGTTCTGTATTACAGCCGCAGCGGCTCGACCAATGAAATGGCGCGGCAGATTGCCCGTGGTGTCGAACAGGCCGGAATGGAAGCGCGGTTGCGCACCGTGCCGGCGATCTCCACCGAATGCGAAGCCGTGTCGCCGGACATTCCCGACGAAGGCGCGCTGTACGCCAGCCTCGACGACTTGAAAAACTGCGCAGGCCTGGCCTTGGGCAGCCCGACCCGTTTCGGCAACATGGCGGCGCCGCTCAAGTACTTTCTCGATGGCACCAGCAACCTGTGGCTGACTGGCGCTCTGGTGGGCAAACCGGCTGGCGTCTTCACCTCGACCGCCAGCCTGCACGGCGGCCAGGAAACCACACTGCTGTCGATGATGCTGCCGTTATTGCACCACGGCATGCTGATCACCGGCCTGCCCTACAGCGAGTCGGCCCTGCTGGAAACCCGTGGCGGCGGCACGCCTTACGGCGCCAGCCATCACGCCGGGGCCGATGGCAAACAGGGATTGAATCAGCATGAAGTCGCGCTGTGCCGGGCGCTGGGCCTGCGGCTGGCGAAGACTGCACTGAAGCTGGAGGGCTGACATGGCGAAGAAGCCGAAGATTCTGCCCGCCATCGAATGGCTCGAACCGCGAGTCCGGGCGATGCGGGTTGTCAGCCTGCTGTGCTTTTTCGGCCTGGTGGGGTTGTTGTGCGTCTACTACCTGCTGGTCGCCGACCTGCATGGCGCGCGGCCTTGGGTGATTCTGCTGATCGAGCTGGTGCCCCTGCTGTTATTGGCGCCGGGAATGATAGTCGGCAGCGCACGCGGGCATTCGTGGATGTGTTTTGTGGTGAACCTGTATTTCATCAAGGGCGCATTGGCCGCGTATGACCCGAACCGACAGTTGTTCGGCTTGCTGGAGATGGGCGCAAGCCTGGCGGTGTTTTGCTCGGCGTTGCTGTATGTGCGGTGGCGTTTTCAGTTGAATCGCAAGCTCGCCGGCGAAGGCGAGACTTCCGCTGCTTGACAGATTGCAATCGCCAGCAGGCTGGCTCCCACACTGGATTTGTGGCGTACGCAAGTCCCCTGTGGGAGCCAGCCTGCTGGCGATTGCCGCGACTCGGTCTTAATGATTGACGGTGTACGCGAGCATCATCGAAATCTGGCTCATCGCCCGCCCGCCGCTCTGTTCATGCCACTGGTTGAACACATCCTGCACCAACGCCTGATCGCGCAGACTGGTCGGCACCTTGTCGACGATCTTCTGCGCATTCAGCGCCGCGACCACGTCGTAGCTCGGTACAAACGTGTCCTTGCCGACCATGCGCAAGAAGCGCGGCGCCGACAGCCCGCCCAATTGATGCCCGCGTTTTTTCAGAAAGGTCCACAAGCCGACGATGTCGGTCACTGGCCACTCGGCGATCAATTCACCAAAGCTGCCCTTTTCATGGGCCACATCCAGAATGAACTGCGCATTGCGCGGCACGCTCTTGAGCTTGCCCAAGTGGCGGATGATCCGCGCGTCCTGCATCAGGCGTTCCAAGTGCTCTGCGCTCATCAGCACGACTTTTTCCGGGTCGAACTTGAAGAACACTTCTTCGAAGGCCGGCCACTTGGCATCCACCAGACTGTGTTTGAGGCCGGCGCGGAACACGCGCAGCGCCATGGTCGAAAGGTAGCGATCATCGCTGATCTTGCGCAATTGCGCCGGGGTCTTGGGAACGGGCAGATGGGCTTCCAGTTCAGCCGCCGAACCGAAGCGGTTCAGACAGTATTCGTGCAGCCACTTGTAATCGCGCATGCCCTCTCCTGATGAATAAATAAAATAGACCCATGTGGGAGCCAGCCTGCTGGCGATGGAGGTGGGTCAGTCAACAATGATGTGTCTGACCCACCGCCATCGCCAGCAGGCTGGCTCTCAAAGTGATTGTGTTTAGAGGTTCACGACATTGACGAACCGCGACGCGGCGGTTTCGTCGATACGCAGGTTGGTGAAGTCGAACAGGTTACGGTCCGCCAGTTGCGACGGGATGACGTTTTGCAAGCTGCGGAAAATGCTTTCGGTGCGGCCCGGGGTCTTGCGCTCCCACTCCTGCAACATCTCCTTGACCACCTGCCGCTGCAGGTTTTCCTGAGAACCGCAGAGGTTGCACGGGATGATCGGGAATTGCTTTAAGTCCGAGTAGGCCTGAATGTCTTTTTCGTTGCAGTAGGCCAGCGGACGGATCACCACGTTACGGCCATCGTCGGCGCGCAACTTGGGTGGCATGGCCTTGAGCGAGCCATTGAAGAACATGTTGAGGAAGAATGTCTCGACGATATCGTCGCGGTGGTGACCGAGTGCCATTTTGGTCGCGCCGATTTCGTCGGCGAAGGTGTAGAGCGTGCCGCGACGCAGGCGTGAGCACAACGAGCAGGTGGTCTTGCCTTCCGGGATCAGCTCCTTGACCACCGAATAGGTGTCTTTTTCGACGATGTGGTACTCGATGCCCAGTGTTTTCAGGTAAGCAGGCAGCACTTCTTCGGGGAAGCCTGGCTGTTTCTGGTCCATGTTCACGGCCACGATTTCAAACTTGATCGGTGCGACCTTCTGCAAGTGGAGCAGCACGTCGAGCACGGTGTAGCTGTCCTTGCCTCCGGACAGGCAGACCATGACCTTGTCGCCGTCTTCAATCATGTTGAAATCGGCAACAGCTTCACCGGCCTGACGGCGCAGGCGCTTTTGCAGTTTGTTCTGGTTGACCGTGAGTGTGCCCATGACGCGAATCCGTGAATGTGACGAAAGGCCGGCATTTTACGCAAAAACGCTCCGTGGGCGAAGGGCCCACCGTCCACTGTGGGAGCGGGGGTGACAGACCCTGCAGCGATTAACAGGGCTGTTTACAGCGCGATTTGCTCTAACGCCCCCGCACCTGCGCCGTAAAGACCTTTCTATACTGCGACATAAGGTCGCTTGCATATCCAGACCTATTACTTACTTGGCCACATTGGCCTGTAAGCGCTCCACTGGGGGGCGACGGTAAAAACAAGAGGAGTGACTGGCATGATCCATCACGTAGTGGGGCTCTTCACCCACCCCGACCAGGAATGGAAAGAAATCCGTGGCGACCAAGAGGAAAGCATCAGCCACATGTACCTGACTCACACGCTGATTCTGGCGGCGATCCCTGCCGTGTCGGCATTTATCGGCACCACTCAGGTCGGCTGGGTCATTGGCAGCCGGGCACCGGTGATGCTGACCCATGAAAGCGCGCTATGGATGACGATCATGTCATACCTGGCAATGCTCGGCGGGGTTGCGGTGATGGGCGCATTCATCCACTGGATGGCCCGCACGTATGACGCCAATCCGAGCCTGGCCCGTTGTGTTGCGTTTGCCACCTATACCGCGACACCGCTGTTCATTGGCGGTCTGGCGGCGCTGTACCCGCACATGTGGCTGGGGATGATCGTCGGGACGGCGGCCATCTGCTATACCGTTTACCTGCTGTATGTGGGCTTACCAACCTTCATGAACATTCCATCGGACGAGGGATTCCTGTTTTCCAGTTCAGTGCTTGCCGTAGGCCTGGTGGTGCTGGTGGCCATCATGGCGTTTACCGTTATTGTCTGGGGACTCGGCGTGGGGCCGGTCTATACCAATTAGCAACTCACCCACTAATAACCAGATCTGCCAATACAGGCCGCCGCAAGGCGGCCTTCTAATGCCCAAGCACAAAGAAGGTGACGACCACTCGGCACATCGACCATTCGCAAGGCCCCGGCGTTGCGGCATACTCGACGTCTCTGGAGATCCATCAAGCATGCCCGAGCAACTCAATACCCGCGTCGAAGACTGTTACCAACTCGCCGAATCCTTTTTCAAACGCTCTTTCAAACGCCCCGTGGTGAGCCTCAAGCTGCGCGGTCAAAAAGCCGGTGTCGCGCATTTGCACGAGAACCTGCTGCGCTTCAACCCTCAGCTGTACCGGGAAAACACAGAAGACTTCCTCAAGCAGACCGTGGCCCATGAAGTCGCGCACCTGATCGCCCATCAACTGTTCGGCGACCGCATCCAGCCGCACGGCGAAGAGTGGCAATTGATCATGCGCGGCGTGTATGAATTGCCGCCCAACCGCTGCCACACCTACGACGTCAAACGCCGCAGCGTGACGCGCTATATCTATAAATGCCCGTGCGCCGACAGTGACTTTCCGTTTTCCGCCCAGCGCCATAGCCTGGTGCGGCAAGGACGGCGGTATTTGTGCCGCAGATGCCGCAGTACATTGGTGTTTAGCGGGGAGATGCGGGTCGAATAGTCGTATTTTTGGTGTTTGGGCCGGCCTCTTCGCCAGCAGGCTGGCTCCCACAGGGGATCATCGATACGCAACAGATCCATTGTGGGAGCCAGCCTGCTGGCGATGGCGGCCTGACAGGCACTAGAGAATCACTTTGACACGCCTCAGTTCCTCAATTCGCTGCGCGCTAAACCCCAATTCCCCCAACACCTGATCCGTATGCTGCCCCAGCGGCGCGCCAACATGCCTGGGTTCTGGCAATCCATCTGAAAACTTCAACGGACAGGCCATCTGTGGTTGGGTCGAACCGTCCCCTCGCGGCACCTCCGTCACCAGCTCGCGCGCCTTGAGCTGCGGATGCCGCACCGCCTCCCCCAGACTCAATACCGGTTCGACACACGCATCAAGTTCGGCAAAAAGGGAACACAACTCGGCAAAGTCATGCTTCTCGAATTCAGTCTTCAGCGCTTCCTTTAGCTTCTTTTGCTTAGCCGGCTCAGGCGACAAGCCCAGCGCCGACAATTCCTCCAGCCCCAACGCCGTACACAATTGCTTCATGAAGCCCGGCTCCAGGCTGCCCACCGATAACCAGCGCCCATCCCGCGAGCGGTAATAGTCGTAGAAGCTGCCGCCATTGAGCATTTGATCTTCTCTGCCCGGCTCCACGCCGCAGGCCAGGTAACCGGCGCCCGCCATGGCGTTCAGGCTGAAGGCGCAGTCGGTCATGCTCACGTCCAGGTGCTGGCCCACCCCGGATTGTTGCCGGGCGATCACCGCCGCCAGCAGGCCGATGACCCCATGCAGCGAGCCGCCGGCGACGTCCGCCACCTGCATGCCCAGCGGCAACGGCCCACTGTCGGCGCGACCGGTGTAGCTCGCCAACCCTGCCAATGCCAGATAATTGATGTCGTGGCCGGCGCGATCCTTGTAGGGGCCTGTCTGCCCGTAGCCGGTGATCGACACGTAGATCAGCCTCGGATTGATCGCCTTCAACGCTTCATACCCCAGCCCCAGCCGTTCCATGACGCCGGGACGGAATTGCTCCAGGACGATGTCGTAGTCCGCCAGCAACTGCTTGATCACTTCCAGCGCCTCGGGTTGCTTGAGGTCCAGCGCCAGGCTGCGCTTGTTGCGATTGAGGTAGGCGTGGCTGGCGGACACGCCGTGATCGTGCGGCGGCAATACCCGTAGCAGGTCCATGCGTGTCGGCGATTCGATGCGCAATACTTCGGCGCCCATGTCCGCCAGCAATAACGAGGCAAACGGCCCCGGCAGCAATGTCGAGAAATCCAGAACCTTGAGTGATGCCAGTGGACCGAGCATGAGCAATCTCCGTGAGCGATGCTTCAAGCCTAGGCAGGCAATGGCGTTGCAGCAATCACCTGAAGTGTCAGCGGCTGTGACCGTTACGCTCAAATCCCGGGCATGAAAAAACCCGCCGAAGCGGGTTTCCTCATTGCAGCAAGTCTTACTTGACGTTGCTTGGGGTAGCGCCTTCGGCTACGCCCAGGTCGTCTTCAACGCGTTCGTCGGAGATACCGCGACCGCCAGAAGCCAGTTCTGCGTGCATCACGTCAACGTCCAGCTCCTTGACCCACTTGGCCACAACCAGGGTAGCAACAGCGTTACCCACCAGGTTGGTCAGTGCGCGAGCTTCGGACATGAAGCGGTCGATACCCAGAATCAGCGCCAGACCGGCAACCGGCAGATGGCCAACGGCGGACAAGGTAGCGGCCAAGACGATGAAGCCCGAACCGGTCACGCCGGCAGCGCCTTTGGAGGACAGCAGCAACACCACCAGCAGAGTGATCTGGTGCGTGATGTCCATGTGGGTGTCGGTTGCCTGAGCAATGAACACAGCCGCCATGGTCAGGTAGATCGCAGTGCCGTCGAGGTTGAACGAGTAACCGGTCGGGATCACCAGACCCACCACGGATTTCTGCGCGCCCAGGCGTTCCATCTTGATCAGCATGCGTGGCAGTACCGATTCCGAAGAAGAAGTACCCAGCACGATCAGCAGTTCTTCACGGATGTAGCGAATCACTTTCAGCACGCTGAAACCGTGAGCGCGAGCGATACCGCCCAGCACGACCAGTACGAACACGAGGCAAGTGATGTAGAAGCACGCCATCAGCTGACCCAGTTGCACCAGCGAACCCACGCCGTAGGCACCGATGGTGAACGCCATCGCGCCCAGGGCACCGAGTGGCGCGAGCTTCATGATCATGTTGATGATGTTGAACATGACGTGGGCGAAGCGATCGATGAAGTCCAGGATCGGCTTGCCGTAAGCACCCAGGCGATGCAGGGCGAAACCGAAGATCACCGAGAACATCAGTACTTGCAGGATATCGCCGGTGGCGAATGCGCCGATGATGGTGTTCGGGATCACGTTCAGCAGGAAGCCAACGACGCTTTGATCAGCACCGGCCGCGACGTATTGAGCGACTTTGGAGGCATCCAGAGTGGTCACGTCAATGTGCATGCCGGCACCCGGCTGCACGATGTTGACTACAACCAGACCGACCAGCAATGCAATGGTCGACACGATTTCGAAGTACAGCAGCGCGTAACCGCCAGTCTTGCCGACCGACTTCATGCTCTGCATGCCCGCGATACCGCTGACAACAGTGCAGAAGATGATCGGGGCGATGATCATTTTGATCAGTTTGATGAACCCGTCACCCAGCGGCTTGAGGGCCACACCGGTCTGTGGGTAGAAGTGACCGACCAGGATGCCGATAGCGATTGCAACGATCACCTGGAAATACAGGGATTTGTACAGTGGCTGACGAGTCGTCATTGCAAAGTTCCTCAAGAGTGCCCGGTGACAACATCCATCTGTTGCCCTGAACACTTCAATTGCGAACCCTCCTGCACTGGAGGGATTTGTTGTGTCGAGCTGCGCATCGGCAAGCATCTGCCGGTTGTATCGCAAGGCCCGTGCCACCTTCTGAAAAATCCTCGCAAGCCTTTTGACATCAGGGGTTACAGCTTATTCATACCACCCATCGGCGAGAACAATGTGGCGGATTTCCGCCCATCGACCAGACCTCATCCTGCAATTTGGCGGATATCCGCCTTGTTCATCGCCACGCACCGCGGCTACCATCCGACGTTCAATGGACGGACCTGCCTCCTATGCGCGAACGCACCATCGCCAGTCATTTCGCCCGTGCCGCCCTCGGTGGCGCGCAACTCCTCGGGCATGACTGTTCCAATCTGTTGCAACAACTGGGCATCAGCCCCGAGTTGCTGGATGAGCCGCGCGCGCGCATTGCCCCTGAGCAGTTCACCCGTTTGATCCAGGGTTTGTGGCTGGCACTGGACGACGAATACCTCGGGTTCGGGCCGGTACCCAGCAAAACCGGCACGTTCGCGATGATGTGCCATGCCGTGATTCACTGCCGCAATCTGGAAAAAGCACTGCATCGCGGTTTATTGTTTTATAGCCTATTCCCCGACGGTCCGCGTCTGACCCTGACCCGCGAAGATGAAATGATCCGCCTGAGCCTCGACGACTCTAAGTTCCAGGACCCGGACCATTTCCTGACCGAAAGCCAATTGATGGTGTGGCATCGCCTCGGTAGCTGGCTGATCGGTCAGCGTATCCGGCTGGAACAGGCGACCTTCAGTTACCCAAAGCCTGGGCACGGCGCGGAATACGACTTGCTGTTCCCCTGCCCCATGGTGTTTTCCTCCGCGCAAAGCAGCCTGCTGTTTCACAGTCGTTACTTGAACATGCCGTTGTTACAGGACGAGCGCACCCTCAAGCACTTCCTTGAACACTCCCCCGCCGACCTGCTCTCGCGCCCGGATGACGGCGACAGCCTGAGCAGCCAGTTGCGCCGCTTGCTCAGCCGCGACAGTTCGCGCTGGCCGGACCTTGAGGCCGTGGCCGCACATATGCACATTAGCCCGCAGACCTTGCGCCGGCATTTGCGTGAAGAAGGATCAAGCTTTCAGGAATTGAAGGACCAGTTGCGCCGCGACATTGCGATTTATCACCTTGGGCGTGCGGACCTGTCGTTGCAACAGATTGCCGAGCAGCTGGGGTTTTCCGAACCTTCGGCGTTTCACCGGGCGTTCAAGAAATGGACCGGGGTGACGCCAGGGGCTTACCGCGCGCAAGAGAACTGAAGGCCCACTGATCGTTCCCACGCTCTGCGTGGGAATGCAGCCCGGGACGCTCCGCGTCCCTTTCGGGAGCTGGAACGCGGAGCGTCCCTTGAGGCATTCCCACGCAGAGCGTGGGAACGATCAGTTAACCAGGCGCATTCTGCGGATCGAGCCTGTCCAGCATTCGGTTCACCGCACGCGTGCTCTTGAGTCGATATTCCCCTACCTCACGTCAATTCTGTCGACGTACATGTCATTTCTATTAGTAATAGTGAATGACTTTATTCGGCTGTTGCCCGGCGCACTGAAACTGACGTAGGCGGATTGGTAGAGGTTTGTAAACGTTAATGGCCTCGTCCCAATGACATAGCCTCGTTCATCCATAAAAACCACTGCATTCTCTTCGTGCAACTGGTGCGAATCGAACAAAAAGCTGACATGCCTGGCCAAGCCCGGAAGGGTGAGCTCCACCGTACCAAGCATGTTCAGCGTGACTCTTCCGAGTAACGACGTGTAGTTTGGGTCGGTGGTATGAACATTCGTCAAATGAACAATTCCACCCAATGACTTTAGCCTTATTCCACTCGCAAACGTATGGACGGAGCCGGGGTTAAAACCGATCAGGTGTGAACTGTCGAAATCTTCATAGCCGGCATAGGATCTAAGGCTGACAATATAGTTAACGTCTTTGAAGGCAACGGTATGACCGCCGACTATTACCTCGACCTTGACTGTTATTGCGGCATTATCAAATAAGTCATTGAGCCATGGACGGGAGATTGCCCGAGGCAAACCGCTGGTCAGGTCTTGTTCGGTGATACGGTAGTTTTGCAAAACCGGAAGAGGTGCATGATTTCTATCCGCAATCGTTACATTAATTTCCTGCCCGACCGCTATAAATACCCATGGCAAAAGTCGGAAGGTTGCGTCGTCAACAAACTCATCGAGGCTCAGTCCACCCGCCTTCGCCTGCAGAATTTCCGCTAACGGCAAACGGGCATCGCCGTCCTCAATCCGTTTCACCATCAGCACCAGCGGCGCCGATTGGGCAATCTCTTTGCCGCCCCGAATCAACACCCAGCGAAACCTCAGTTGACTCCCTTGCCGAGCCGCAAGAAATGCCGGAGTCAGGACCGTGTTGGTGCGTTTGTTCGCATTGAACGCCATCGCCGGAAAAGGTGTAGCTCCCGGCATGGGATTGATTTCGATCAATCGGGCATTGTCGCCGGCGCGAGCGTCCAGATATTCGACGCGCAGTGTGGCAGGCTCCATGGGATCGAGTTGCCTGGCAGGGCCGACTAGCGTTAGAGGATTCAGTTTGATCGCGCCTTCACCAATCACTTGCGCCTCAGCAACAGCCGAGACTGCAATGACCTTGCCTCCCCTGACCTGCTCGTACAGCGCCGACACCTCGCCCCCCGCCAGGATCTTCGCCATCGGCACCGGCACTTTATAAGTGAAAGGCAACCGTCCTACTGTTTCTTCAGCATTGTGAGTCACGGCCGACCCAGTCACAGGCGTACAGGTGTACTTCACTCGAACAATATCGCCAGCCAACCATTGCGGTGAAAACACATGGACCAGCACGTACAGGAAGTCTTTCACCTTGCTCAGATCAATGGTGTCAGAGTCGTCGTTCGGGTCGTCCGGGTTCTCGCTAAGATCCGGTTTCGTTAGCGTAAGGCGCTCTGTGTCAACATCGGCCCGGATCGTCCGCGACCAGCGCCGCTTGTCGGTCGGGTTGTTCACCTGGGAAACCACGGTGTACGAGATCGCAAAATCCGGACGATTACCGGCCCGTTCGAACATCGCCCGCGTGATGACGATCACGTAAGGTTTGCCCTCCCCACCGGGCTGCACCGTGAAGGTAAAACGTTCACGATTCAGTTCCAGGGCGATGACGTCGTAGGCATGCATGAACGGATAGAACACCGTGAGCGGCACGCCTTTATCCGCCTCCTCCTTGCCGATCTGCGGCGGGTCGCCCAATTCGGGCGGCAGGCTTATTTCCAGATAGGGATGATCCCCCGTCCCCGACACGTTGCTACCGCCGGGCAAGTCGCGGTGATAAAGCGCCCATGACTGCGTTGATGGCGCGCTGTTGCCACTGGCACGCTCGACGACGTAATGGAAAATATGCACCCCGTCGTTCAGCGAGGACTGGAAAACATTGAAATAGACAGATTTGTCCTGATCCGCTGGCGCAACGGGTTTGCGTTCGACCAGTTGCGGTTGCGCAGCACCGGGCGCCGTCATGTACAGCGCTATGCTGAGATAGTCCACCAATGGTGGATCAACCACCGCTTGAACCGCCCCCTCCCGGCTACCATCACTTTTGACGACCTGCGTGAAAATAGCCTGTGCCAACCCCTCCACCGGCACCCCGGCAGGCGGCGCCGGATCAACAATAACGCCCGGTGTCGCCCCCGCAAATTTCACGGGAAAAAGCGCCAGCACACCAGGGTTTGTTTCATTGGCCGTCATGGCACACCTCGAGTCGTCGACAGGGGCCGCGAGCACGGCCGGATCAGCACAATCAGACACTTGAGCCACGCCTGTGGCTACTGTCAGAAATAACAGGTGAAGGCCTTGTTGCGACGAACGGTTGCTCGGTGTGAAGGCATTGGATGATATTTCGGGCAAAAAAAACGGCCCGCAGGGGCCGTTTCCTGGACGCGTAATACCGTTGACTATCCAGCCGCACTCTGCGGATCGAGCCTGTCCAGCATCCGGTTCACCGCCAGCTCACCGAGCATCACCACCTGCTGAATTCCCAACACCGTGTGGCGATGGGAACCCTCGATCAACCCCGCGAAATTACTCAGCATCACGCTCGCCGACGCCAGGGATTCACAGGCGTTGACCAGCAGGGTTTCGTCGTCGGTGTCGGGGTCGACGAAGTAGAGGGTGCTGGGTTTGCGCGGTGCCTCGTTGAGCGCTGCGGGTTTGAGGTAGTAGTCGAGCGCGCGGTCGGCGGCTTCGTTGAATTTTTTCGAATCGGTGGATTCGTAGGGGGAAACGTCGTCAGCGTCGGGTGGGTTGGGTGTGTTTTTGAACATATGAAGCTCCTAGAGTGAGGGAGCCGCTACGTATCGCTGCTAAACGAAAAAGAGGTGGCGGCTGTACGCGGGTTAGCAGACCAGGACTCTAGAACCCGGCGCACCGAAGTGCCCCGCGCAAAGCCGCCATAACATGACCGGCGGGCGTTGTGCGTCTAGAGAGGACCCGGGCTGCTAAACCCGATCGCTGATTCGTCAGCGACCCGCAAACGATAGAGTCCACGCCCCAGGCGCACAAGCCGGCGGATTCTGGCGTAGGCGTAGGTAATGGCGCAAGGATGTGTAGCCTGAGTGAGTGTCTGGAGATGTGTTTTAAACAGCGCTGTTTATTGGCCAGATCGTTCCCACGCTCTGCGTGGGAACGATCGGTGATCAGTGACTGGGTCAAACCACCGGAAAATGAATCCGGAACGCTGCGCCGCCCATCGGCGAATCCCCCAGCGTCAGCTTGGCGCTGTAGCTCTCGATGATGTCCTTGACCACCGCCAGGCCAATGCCCTGACCCGGATGTTGCCGGTCCAGCCGCTCGCCGCGCTCAAGAATCCGTGCTCGCTGATCCGGCGGTACGCCCGGCCCGTCGTCTTCAACGCACAACTCAACGCCGCTCAGGGTTTCACGCACGCTGATGCGCACTTCGCCAAGGCACAGGCGGTAGGCGTTTTCCAGCAGGTTGCCCATCATTTCCAGCAAGGCACCCTGTTCGATCGGCACGTAACACGGGTCCGGCAGATCGAAAGCGACGCGCACGGGTTTGTCGCGGTAGACCTTGTCCAGCGTGTCGCACAGGCTTTGCAGCACCGGGCGCAGGCGCACCTGATGGCGCACCAGACCGCTTTTGCGCAGGCTGGCGCGTTGCAGTTGATAGCTGATCTGCTGGCTCATGCGTTCGATCTGGTTTTGCAGCACCCGCGCCTGATCGCGGTCTTGCGGGCGTTTGGCCATGTCTTCGCTGACGCCTTGCAGCACGGTCAGCGGGGTTTTCAGGCTGTGGGCCAGGTCGTCAAGAGAGTCGCGGTAGCGGCTGCGCTGTTCGCGTTCGCTGTGCAGCAAACGGTTGAGGGAACCGGTCAGGCGCAGCAATTCGCGTGGGTGTTGTTCGCTGAGGCTTTCGCGGGCGCCGTTTTCGATTTCGTCGAGTTCCTGACTGAGCCGGCGCAAGGCCTGCAAACCCCAGGTCAAACCGATCCACAGCAAGGCGAGCAGCACCAGCAACGCGGCGCCGAAACCCAGGTAGAGATTTTCGCGCAAGCCTTCTAGGGTCGCTTCGTATTCGCGCACCGGTTGCAGGGCAACGAAGCTGAATGCCGCGTTTTTACCGCCGAGCAGTTTGACTTCGACGTCGTAGACGAAGAACTCCTGACCATTGGCTTCGCGAATGCGCGCAAATTCGCTGCCGAGTCCGTCATAGCGCGGTTTGTAGTTGAGCATTTCTTCGCGGGTGGCTCTGGAACGCCACACCAGATGCCCTTCACGGTCGTAGATGTAGCCGAGCAAGCGGCTGTCGGTCAGGTTGAAGCGTTCATCGGGCAACTGCACGGGCATTTGCAGGGTGTTGTTTTCCATCCGCGCGGCGGAGATCAGCGTGGTCACGTCCGACGCCAGGCGCTGCTCGATGGAATCCTGTAACGCGAGGCTGAACGCGCCCTGCATCGCGGGCAGCAACGCCAGCATGAACAACACCGCCAGCAAAGTGGCGGCGAGCATCAAACGGACACGAAGGGATCGAATCAAGTGCAGCGCTCATTGAACAGGTAGCCGAGGCCACGCACGGTGTCGATTGGTTTGAAACCGGTCGGGCCTTCGAGTTTGCGACGCAGACGGCCGACCAGCACTTCGATGACGTTCGGATCGCGCTCATCGTCGTCCGGGTAGAGTTGCTCCATCAGGCGATCCTTGGCCACCACTTGCTGGTGATGGCGCATGAGGTATTCCAGGATCCGGTATTCGTACGCGGTCAGTGCGAGCGGTTGTTCGTCGAGGGTGGCCTGTTTGCGATTGAGGTCCAGCTGCAGCGGGCCGGCGACGATGGTCGACTGCGTAAAACCGCTGGAGCGGCGCAGCAAGGCGTTCAGGCGTGCGTCGAGCTCCTCGAACTGGAACGGCTTGACCACGTAATCGTCGGCACCGGCGGCGAGGCCTTCGACCTTGTCCTGCCAGTTGCCGCGTGCGGTGAGGATCAGGATCGGGAAGGTATTGCCGCGTGAGCGCAGCTGACGAATCAAATCGAGCCCACCCATGCCCGGCAGGCCGAGGTCGATCACCGCCAGGTCATGGTTGAACTGCTCGGTCTGGTAGAGCGCTTCTTCAGCATTGGCCACGGATTCGACCACATGGCCACTGTCCGTCAGGCGGGTTTGCAGGTGATGGCGCAACAGCGCTTCATCTTCAACGACCAGCAGTTTCATAACGCGCTCCTAGGCAAATCAACATCTCCAAAGCATGGTTTCGCCAGTCAGGTAAGCCGCGCAATCCTCACCGGGCAAGACAGATCGTAGCTGCCCGGCAGGTTTTCCTGATGCAGTTTAATGCCATTGTGCGAGACCGACACGTTGTCGTTCGGGTGTGGGACTTTTTAATCTTGTCGCTGGTCTGTCCAAGAGTAAGGCTGGCGAAATTGTCGCCGTTGGCAAAAACAGTGGTGCTCACGCCCAGACGGTGAAGGCCGCAAGCAGCTTTTTAAGCGAGCCATTGGGGCATTTCCTCATGCGCCATTAGCTTTTGGACACTGGTCAAGGTTACGCACACCACCCTGAACACACTCTGAACATAAGCTGAATCTCATCCACCCGACGATTTTGATGACTTTATTGCAGGAGATCCGACCATGCGTGTTTGCCTCGCCCTCCTATTACTGGCCTTGAGCGGGCTTAGCCAAGCCGCGATCAAGACTCAGGAAATCCCCTATCAGAGCCCTGACGGCACCCACCTGATCGGCTATTACGCTTACGACGACGCGATCAAAGGCCAACGACCTGGCGTGGTGGTGGTGCACGAATGGTGGGGACTCAATGACTACACCAAACGCCGCGCCCGCGACCTGGCCAGCCTGGGCTACAGCGCCCTGGCCATCGACATGTATGGCGACGGCAAGAACACCGAACATCCCAAGGACGCCATGACCTTCATGCAGGCGGCGGTTAAAGACAATGCCGCGTCCAGTGCGCGCTTCAAGGCCGGGCTCGACTTGCTGAAGAAACAGGCGCAGACCGACCCGAATAAAATCGCCGCCATCGGTTACTGCTTCGGTGGCGGCGTGGTGCTGAATGCGGCGCGCCAAGGCGTGCCATTGGCCGGTGTCGTGAGCTTCCACGGCGCGCTGGCCACCCAGACGCCAGCGACACCGGGGAGCGTGAAGGCGAAAATCCTCGTGGAGCATGGCGCTCTGGACAGCATGGTGACGGCGGACAATGTGGCGGCGTTCAAGGCTGAAATGGACAAGGCCGGGGCTGACTACAAGTTCGTCAGCCTTGAAGGCGCCAAGCACGGGTTCAGCAATCCGGATGCAGATCGCTTGAGCCATGGCGATCACGGCGGGCCGGACATTGGCTATAACAAATCGGCGGATGAAAAATCCTGGGCGGACATGCAGGCGTTTTTCAAGAAGATTTTTGGCTGATCAGGCAGACCGCGGCGCGGCCATCGCGGGCAAGCCCGCTCCCACACTGGATCTATGTTGCAACACAAATCCATGTGGGAGCGGGCTTGCCCGCGATGGCCGCGCCTCGGTTTGAACCTTTGCACTACCCAGCCTGAGAGCAACCCGGCAAAATGCCCGACATGAATTCCGTCCCCGCCCTGCCCGTCTGCTGCACCCCACTCGATGCCCATTGGCCGCTGCCGTTTGTGCTGCCCGATACCGTGCTGTTGAGCACTCACTTCGATACCGCGCAACTGGCCAGCGATGATTTCCAGCGCAGCGCCATCGAGCCACCGGCTAGCATTCAGCGCTCGGTCGCCAAGCGTCAGGCCGAGTTTCTTGCCGGGCGTGTTTGTGCACGCGCTGCGTTGCAACAGTTGGAAGGGCTGAGTTTCATCCCGGCCATCGGTGACGATCGTGCCCCGGTGTGGCCTGCGCATATCAGCGGCTCCATCACCCACAGCACCGGCCGAGCGGCGGCGATTGTGGCGAAGAAAAGTGATTGGCGCGGTTTGGGGATGGACCTGGAAAACCTGCTCAACCCAGAGCGGGCCGAGCGCCTGGCCGGGGAAATCCTTATACCGGCGGAGATGCAGCGCATGGCGGCCGGTGCTCGCGATCAGTTGGCGTTGCTGGTGACGCTGACATTTTCGGTGAAGGAAAGCTTGTTCAAGGCGCTGTATCCGATTGTCCAGCAGCGGTTTTATTTTGAGCACGCTGAAGTGCTGGAGTGGAGTGAGGCTGGCGAGGTGCGGTTGCGTTTGCTGACGGATTTGTCTGCCGAGTGGCGCAACGGCACTGAGCTGGACGCGCAGTTTGGGATCAAGGATGGGCAGTTGTTGAGTCTGGTTAGTATCAAGGCCTGAAGATGTGTGGAGCCTAATTGGGCCTCATCGCGAGCAGGCTCACTCCTACAGGGGATCTTCGGTGCGGCATAGATCAGTGTGGGAGCGAGCCTGCTCGCGATGAGGCCAGATCAGACAACCTGGATCTCAGCGCCTCTCCTGATTCCTCGGCCAACTCAGGCTGAAACAGGCCCCGCCCAGGCTTTTGCTCTTGCTGATCAACGCCCGCCCGTCATGCCAATGGATAATCCGTCGCACGATCGACAAGCCCAGACCATGCCCACCGGAAGCGCGAGTTCGGCTGTCATCGAGGCGCAGGAACGGCGTGAAGATTTTCTCCCACGCCGACTCCGGCACGCCCGGTCCATCATCTTCGATGTCCACCCGGCAACGCTGTTGCCCGACCTGATAACTGACGGTCACCCGCGACGAAGCATGGCGCATGGCGTTGCTCACCAGGTTCTGCATCGCCCGGTGTAGATAGCGCGGCTCGGCTTCAACCCAGGCGTCATCGCAATCGGCAGCCGACAAACACAAACCACGCTGCACGGTGACATCGGCGCGCAATGGCGCCAGCTCCTCGATCACCTGACTCACCAACGCATCCAGGTCGATCCGCTGAAAATTCAGCGCCGGCGAGCCCTGCTCCAGCCGCGCGTACGTCAGCATCTCGTCGACCAGTTTGTCGAGGTCCTCGATGTCATGGTCCATGCCTTCAAGGTATTTCTCCAGTGCCTGCGGCGTGGTGGCCGAGCCGATCATTTCCAGGCCAAAACGCAGGCGCGCCACCGGTGTGCGCAATTCGTGGGACACCGCGCGCACCAGTTCACGCTGGATCGCCAGCAACTGTTGCAAGTGCTCGGCCATGCCGTTGAACGCTGAAGCCAGACGCCCCACCGAATCGGCGCCACGTGCCGGCACACGGGTTTCCAGGCTGCCCTTGGCGATGCGCGTGGCGGCGGCTTCGAGGCCACGCAAGCGGCGCTCCAATTGGCGCACCAACAGATAGACGATCAAACCGATCAGGCTCAAACCCAGGGCCGCGATCAGCACCAGCCATTCCGGCGGATATGGATTCATCTGATACAGCGGGCCAATCTCCAGCACCCACGGCGTGCCGACCATGCCGGCGAACACCCGGATCGAATCGCCACCCTTGCCCAGCGCCATCACCGTGTCGCCCTCGGAGATGCGGCGGCTCTGGTCCTCGTCCATGTCCGCCTGGTCGACGGTGACCAGGCGCAGGTCGAAACCAAAGCCCTTGTCTTGTTTCAATTGCGCCAGACGCTTGGGCTGTTCGGCCACCGGTACGCGCACCAGTTCGTCGGCCAACAGATAAATGGTGGCCCGCGCCAGTTGCTCACTGATCTGCTGGACCTCACCCGTGAGAACGAGCTGTTCCTTCTCGCTGACCAGACGATAAACCTTCGCCGCATGCGGACCGGTCTGTTCCACCAACGCCTGGCCGCGCAGCACGCGGGTGCGCTGAGTGAGGTCCAGGTCGGTCTCGGCGAAGGTGTTCAACGCCAACGGAATGCCGAGCAAGCGTTCCCACACCAGCAAGGCCCGGTGGCGCTCGGTTTCGTTCATTGGCTGCAGGTTGTCGGCCATCAGCGAAAAGGTGCCGTGGGCCAGGCGCTCACGGTATTGCTCGCTGCGCACCTGGTTGAGCAAATGCAACGCCAGCACGCCCAGCACAGCCACGAGGATCAGCGCCGCGCACATGCCGCCGTAGATGCGCAGGAAGATCGAGTTCACGGGGTGCAGGCTTCCGGAACGAACAGATACCCCTTGCTGCGGATGGTTTTGATCAGTCGCGGATGATCCGGGTCGTCGCCGATTTTGGGACGGATGCGCGAGATGCGCACGTCGATGGAGCGGTCCTGGCCGTCATAGCCGATGCCGCGCAGCGCGGTGAAGATCTCTTCCCGGGACAGGATTCGGCCAGCGTTGGCCACCAGCAACCACAGCAGGTCGAACTCGGCGCTGGTCAGTTCGATACCGCTGTCATTGAGCCAGGCCTCGCGCAATGCATTGTCCACCACCAGCGGACCGAACTGCAGGCGCCGTTGTTTTTCCGGGGACACCTCAGGGGTTTCACTGCGGCGCAACAGTGCCTGGATCCGTGCCAGCAACAGACGCGGACGCACCGGTTTGCACACGTAATCGTCGGCACCCAGGTCGAGACCAAGAATTTGATCGGTATCGTCGGTGCGGGCGGTGAGCATCAGGATCGGGCCGTCATATTTGTCGCGCACCTTGCGGCAGATGCTCAGGCCGTCTTCGCCCGGCAGCATCAGGTCGAGGATCACCAGGTCCGGCTTCTCGTTGATGATGCGCGCAGCGGCCAGCGCACCATTGCCTTCGATCGATACGCGCAGGCCGTTGGCTTCAAGGTATTCGCGGGTCAGTTCGGCCAGACGCTGGTCGTCCTCCACAATCAATACCTGCCAGGCTTCTTGCTCCACGGTGACCTCTGCTTGCCAACAACACTTATAAGGAAGGATCCGCCCGTCTTTTTGTAATGATTGGGGAGGATAAGAATGCGTACGCACTGGCCGATTGTATAAACGCCGAACGACGAGAACACAAGCCGACAAATGCGTTCGGACAAGCGGATTTTTTGTGATAGGGTTCGCGCCCTTAAAAATCCGAATGACTGTTTTCGATCGCTGAAAATCAGTGGAAAACGGTTCGCTCCAGGTAGGTCGCGGCCTACACGCCCGTTCCACGTTTCACACACAATTTACGCACAGGTTTATCCACAGGTAGTACGTTGCAACACCCTCCAAAACGCATTATCTTGTACCTCGGCGCCAAAAAAACCCTACATGTAGGGTTTTAGCTTAAAAGCCCAACCACATTTAAGACCTGAAACTCAAGCGCTTTATTGCGCGTTGCAGGTTGAACCAAGCACGAATTTACAAGCCCAAACCGCGTGCGCGGATGGCACCGTTTTTCCAGGCCTGAGCGGTCAGAACGGTACGGGTGTTGCAGTCATAACTGGCACCCCTGAAAGGAATCCGGCTTCGAGCCCAGGCTCGCGGCCAAAGACTTCGGCAAGGAAGCGGCATCATTAGCCTTTTTCCTACTGTCTCGAAGTTGTTATACCCGGCACCTCGTCGGTTGTAGTGCTTCAGGACAGAACGGTGGGCACCATGACGGTGCCCAAACAAACATAGAGAATGTGGAGACAACCCCCCATGCAAACCGACACAACTCGCGAGAACCCGCAGGGCACCTTGCCGCAGGCCGCTGATTCGACTTCGGATCTGTCCGCCACCGCGCCTGGTCAGCTGCGCGTGATCAAGCGTAACGGCACTGTCGTTCCTTACACCGATGACAAGATCACCGTCGCGATCACCAAAGCGTTTCTCGCAGTTGAAGGCGGCACCGCTGCCGCCTCGTCGCGAATCCATGACACCGTTG
>Ga0157371_10001089_pt1 | contig 29420 bp, 23 predicted proteins | sample C45metaG_FD_113462 | JGI IMG/M metagenome (GOLD analysis project Ga0157371, IMG submission 113462) | Corn rhizosphere microbial communities from Kellogg Biological Station, Michigan, USA - C4-5 metaG | ecosystem: Host-associated > Plants > Roots > Rhizosphere > Soil | place: USA: Michigan... | reverse complement strand
AATTGAGGCAATGTAAGATTAGCGAATGGAGGAAATTGTTTATTTCCGAGTATGGTTATTAAATTAGTAGGGAATTTTTCATTCCGAAAGTTAACATTGGCATACAAGTTCGTTTACTGCAAATTAGAAATGGCTTCCAGGAGGCCTGGAAGCCACTTAAGAAATCTCTATTCAAACTATTTCGTTAACTCAGCAATATTAACCCTTGGGGACAGAACATTATGATCTTTTTCCACTAATAAATCTTTCTTAAGTTGAAAATCTGCTGATTGTTTTATATCCAGTGAAGAAGCGCCAATTTTCACAGTATAAGTTCCTTCTTCTGCTACCCAGGAAGCGGATTTTGTATCGAAAGAAGTAAGGTCTTTTGCATCAATTGCGAAGCGAATCGTTTCTGTTTCTCCGGGATTTAATAACCGGGTTTTTGCAAAACCTTTCAATTCTTCTGACGGTTTTTTTAATTCTTTTGAAGGAGCGCTGATGTATAATTGCACCACTTCTTTTCCGGCAACATTTCCCGTATTTTTTATATCAACCGTTGCAATTATTCTTTGTTTAAACACTTGACTATTTAATTTTAAATTGTTGTAAGAAAAGCTGGTATAGCTCAACCCATATCCAAATTCATAAGCCGGCTTTACATTGAATGTATTAAAATAACGATAGCCAACATAAATGCCTTCGTCATAGGTTACTTCCGCAGGAATCGATTTCATTCCAAAATTTCCGGTTGTCGCCTGTTCAGGAAATTCTTTTCCCGGGAAACTTTTTGCTGAAGGCTCATCATCATATTTCATGGGAAAAGTCGTCGCCAGTTTTCCTGAAGGATTCACTTTTCCACTCAACAAAGCAGTGATGGCATTGCCGCCTTCCTCGCCCGGTTGCCACCCCAGTAAAATCGCATCCGGATTGTCTCTCCAGCTTGCCATTTCAATTACGCCACCAATATTTAATACGACAATTACTTTTTTATTTTGTGCATGAAATGCATTAGAAACTTCCCGGATCAATGTCCTTTCAGTACCTGATAAATTAAAATCATTTTCCATCTTCCTGTCTTTTCCTTCCCCTGCATTTCTTCCGATCGCAATGATGGCAACATCTGATTCACCTGCCTTTTTTGTGATCAAATTGTTATCAATTGCGTATTCCGGAGTTGGAGGAGTAGGGTTCATAAATTCCTGCATAAAACTTTTTTTGGGATGCTTAATTTTCTCCTCTTTGATATAACGTGTGTATTGATCTTTTACATCTTCATCAAGGTTGAAACCTGCCTTTGATAAGCCTTCAGCCAATGAAACTGTGTAAGCTTTGTTTACATCGCCACTTCCTGTTCCACCTGCAATTAATTCATAGCTATTGATCCCGAATAACGCAACGCTGCGAATATTCTTTAATGGAAGCGCCTGTTCATTGTTCTTTAGCAAAACCATTCCATCTTCTGCAACAGTGAGTGAAATTTCAGCATCTTTTTTCAGATCCGGCTTATCAGAATAATTTATTTTTTTATAAGCGGGAGATTGAAAAATCACTTTCAAAACGCGCTCTGCATTTTCATCCAAAATAGATATATCGAGCGTTTTATCGTTTACTGCATCAATGATCGCTTTCGTTTGATTGGGCGTTCCAGGCATTAAAAGGTCATTGCCTGCTTTCATTTGCGCAACAGGGTCTTTCCCTCCAAACCAATCTGTCATCACCATTCCTTTAAAGCCCCATTCATCTCTTAAAATGGTTGTTAGCAAATCATGGTCCTCGGAAGTATAGGTCCCGTTTATTTTATTGTAAGAACTCATCACTGTCCATGGCTGCGCTTTCTTTACTGCAATCTCAAATCCCTTCAAATAGATTTCTCTTAATGCTCTTTCACTTACAATTGTATTCACTGTATTGCGATTCGTCTCCTGATTGTTGGCAACAAAATGTTTGATAGAAGTGCCGACACCATTCGATTCTATTCCATTTACAATAGCCGCCGCCATATTACCGGCTACCACCGGATCTTCAGAATAATATTCGAAATTTCTTCCACCCAAAGGATTGCGATGAATATTCATTGCCGGTGCAAGAATAACGTCAATTCCATAATCTTTTATTTCGCTTCCAAAAGCAGCTCCCATTTTTTTTACTAAACCTGTGTCCCAGGTAGAAGCCAGCAATGTTGCAACAGGCCATGCAGTTGCATAATAAGATTTAGAACTGTCACCGTTTCTAAACGGATCTATCCTTACACCAGCCGGACCATCAGAAAGGACGACAGAAGGAATTCCGAGCCTTGGAATCGCATAAGTGCTTCCCGCCGCGCCAGGCACTTTTTCTTTTTGCGGCTCTGTTGTTTTCATTCCCGGAAAATGCATTCCTACTCCCACAACGAGTTTCGCTTTTTCTTCCAAAGTCATCTTTCTGACTAATTCTCTGGCTTTCCCATCATTAGTGTTTTGCGCTTTCAAAAAATTGAACGCGAGAAAAGTGATTAAAAAAAAGAAGATTTTTTTCATACGGTGATATTTAAATGTTATTGCGTTATTATGACACAATGTAAAATATTTCTCTGAATTGAAATCTTTTTATTTTAAGTTTAAATAATTCAACTTTACATTAATTATGAAATTTGATAAACAATTAAATAATCATTTTTTAAAAGGCCATGAAAAATATCTGCGCCATATTTCCATTGATTGCGTCGTATTAGGGTTCCATGAAAATGAATTAAAGGTATTATTGCTGAAAGCAAAGTATGCGGGCAAATGGGCTCTGCCGGGTGGTTTTATTTTGAAAGAAGAACATATGGATGTCGCCGCAGATCGCATTCTAAAAGAAAGAACCGGCCTTGATAAAATATTTCTTCAGCAGTTTTATGTCTTTAGCGACCCAGCCCGTTCTACCAAAAAAATCAACCAGCGATTTCTAAAAAACGTAGGAATCAAAGCCCGCAAAAGCTGGATGTTTGAAAGATTTATTTCTGTTGGATATAGTGCTTTGGTGGATTTTACAAAAGTGCAACCTGTGGCAGATATTTTTTCTGAGGAATGTGACTGGTTTAATATTCATAAGATTCCAGAAATGATTTTGGACCATGAAAACATATTGAAAAAGGCATTGGATCATCTGAGAATACAATTAAATTTTCAACCTGTGGGTTATAATTTATTACCTTTAAAATTCACGATGCCTGAGTTGCAAAAATTGTATGAAACCATTTTGGAAAAAAAGTTAGACCGAAGAAATTTTCAACGAAAAATAATAGATACCGGAATTTTAAAAAGATTAGACGAAACAAAAAAAGGCGTTGCTCACAAAGCGCCGTTTTATTATAAATTTGATTTGCGCAATTATAAAAAAGCGCTCAAAGCCGGAATGGGTTTTGAATTGTAAAATGAAGCATTAATTTCATGAACCGAAAAGATTTTCTTTCTGCTGTAATTCCGCTGACTACCGTTGCTACTGCCTTTACAAATAAAAAACCTTGGAAAGCGACTGCAAAAAAGATTCCTCCTTATTTAAAAAAGGGTGATACGATCGGCATTACCTGTCCATCAGGACATATCGGTTTGGAAGAATGCCAGGCCGCAATTAACAAAATGAAAGAATGGGGATTTAATATTCGCATAGGTACGACAGTGGGAGCAAAAGATTTTACGTTTGCCGGAACTGATGAGCAACGTGCTGCGGATCTGCAGCAAATGCTGAATGATCCTTCTATTAATACAATCATGCTCGGTCGCGGCGGTTATGGCGCTATTAGAATGATTGATAAAATTGATTTTACACAATTCAAAAAACATCCGAAGTGGGTCATTGGTTTCAGTGATGCGACGGTTTTTCATTGTCACATCAACAATCTTGGAATCCCGACAATACATTCCAAAATGTGCAATAGTTTTCCGGATGATTTTTCAACGGCCACGCAATCGCAAATTGATACGATTGATTCAATTAGACAATGTCTTGTTGGAGAAAAAATGAAATATGAAAGATTGCCAATTGCCGAAAACCGGCCGGGAGAAGGAATTGGCGATTTGGTTGGCGGAAATTTATCAATCATTCAAATGATGGATGGAAGCGTTTCCAATTTACATACTGAAGGAAAAATTTTATTTATTGAAGATGTGGGAGAATACGCATACAAAATTGATGGAATGCTCTGGAATTTAAAACGAAGTAATAAATTAAATAAACTAAAAGGATTGGTTGTTGGCGAATTCAGAATAAAACCTGATGATGCCGGCGAAGAATTTGGGAAAACAATTTACGATATGGTAATGGAAAAAGTTCAGGAATATCATTATCCTGTTTGCTTTGATTTCCCTGTCGGCCATGTAAGGGAAAATTATGCATTAAAATGTGGAATGAAGCATAAGTTGACAGTTGCTGATGGAGGAACTATTTTGGAATGTGTTTATTAGTTGTTTTGTTTATTAATTGAATGTTTTACTTCTGCATTGTTTTATTTTCTTATTAATATTTCATGATTACGATACCACCTTATTTGAAACCTGGCGACACAATTGGCATAGTTTGTCCTGCCGGATTTATGCCTTTTGAAAAAGCGCAAACATGCATTGAAACTCTTACTGCATGGGGCTTTAAAGTAGTTGTTGGAAAAACTTTGGGCAATCAGTTCAATTATTTTTCAGGAACGGATAAAGAACGATTGAAAGATTTGCAACAGATGATTGATGATAAAGATATTGATGCAATCTTATGTGGAAGAGGCGGCTATGGCACCGGAAGAATTATTGATCAAATTGATTTTACAAAGTTTGTAAAACATCCAAAATGGATCGCCGGCTTTAGTGATATTACGGTTATTCATTGTCATCTTTTTTGTAATTATAAAATTGCTTCAATGCATGCTCCGATGGCAGCGGCTTTTAATGATGGCCAATTCAACAACCAATACATTCAAAGCCTGCATGACGCGTTAATTGGTAAAAAAGCAAAATATCAAACAAAGGGAAATTTATTGGATCAAAAAGGGCATGGAATTGGAACTTTAGTAGGAGGCAATTTATCTCTTTTAGTGAATGTGATCGGCACTTCTTCCGACATCAAAACAAAAAATAAAATTTTATTTATTGAAGAGATTGGTGAATATATTTATGCTGTTGATCGAATGATGTATCAATTAAAACGAAGTGGGAAACTTGAGGGTTTAAAAGGATTAATTATTGGAAGATTTTCTGACATGAAAGATACAACCATTCCTTTCGGAGAAACGGCTGAAGAGGCAATAAAAGATTTAGTGAAAGATTATGATTACCCGGTTTGCTTTCGCTTTCCTGTCAGCCACGATAAGGAAAATTATGCATTGAAAGTTGGTGTAAAATATAAATTGAAAGTTGAAGAAAATTTGGCGGAATTGAAAGAAATTGAGTAAACGAATAATGAATTGATTTTCCCTTTTGGAATCTTTGCAGGTTTTTAAAAGTTTGCTACAGTAAATCTTTATAATACTCCTTATGAAAATATTTCTATAATGATGCCAGTTGCTAAAACCTTTACCATAAGAGATTTCATCGTTATAAATGTAGAAAGATTTTCTTCCAGCACTAATGCTATACTCCCGAATTCAAATATTTCTGATTCAATAAAAGGCAGCTCCAACTTGTATTTTAGTTTCGCGGTTTGTTCTATGGAAATACCGGAGACATTATTCTGATAACAAAAGGCGGGTTCGATTTTAGGATAGATGAAACGAAATAACCTTCTAAAATTGATTTCCTTCGGTTCTACAAACTCAAAACTGAATCTAATTTTTCATGAAATAAAGAAAAATCATTCAGATTATTATGTGTTCCATTTTCAATCGTAATAAATTCGTCTCCTGGTTTTAAAACTTTTTTCAATTTTTCAGCACAACGAAGTGGAATTGTCTCGTCTGAAGTTCCATGAAAAATGATTACAGGTTCTTTCACTTCTTTTAAATATTCGCCAACAGGAAATTTAAAGTGAGACATTCTTTTAGTTGGATAAATAGGTGCATAGCTGCGGAATAAATCAGGAATGCTGTAGTAAGGTGTTTCCAAAATCAAAGCTGCGCAATCTTCTTTTGCAGCAATGTAGGCTGCGACACCAGAGCCTAACGATCTGCCATACACGAAAATTTGATTACCAGGAAATTTCGAATGAGCTAATTTGTAAACTTCCTTCGCCTGATCATAAATATTTTCTTCTGTCAGCTTTCCGGTTGTTTTTCCGTAAGTCGGATAATCAGGCATCCAAACTTCATAACCATTCTTTGTAAAACCAGGAGCAAATTTCGCATAGCGCGTTACGTTTCCTGTATTACCATGAAAATAAATTACAACGCCTTTTGGTATTGAATCACGGGGGAAAAACTGAATCAAATTCAGCGTATCCTTTTTATTCATGGCAATATTTACTTCTTTAAAAGGAACATCAAATTTGAATTGAAAACTTCCCGGCAAGGGGGCGGGATGAAATAGTAATTTTTCCTGTAAATGATATAAAGCAATTCCAATAGAACAATAAATAAGTGTAACTACAATTGTTATTCTGTATATTTTTCTTCGTGTTGAAACTTTAGGCCTCGGCCTCATATTTATTTCAGTCATTCTGTATTTCTTTTTCCTGATTTCTTATTTCTCACTCCTCCCCTTCTTCATCTAAAAAAACCCGTTTCAGTTTCAGCTTTCTAATGGGGGCAACAATGAGCGGAAATTTTTCAACCGTTACATTACTTTGTTCTAATCCAAAACCTCTTTCTTCGTTAAGGCTCAATTTTTTTATCCAGAAATAAAAGCGCATTATAAGTCTTTCAAAAATCGGTAATTCATTATCCTGGGAAAGAAATTTTTCCATTACAATAAATTGAAAATCGCCAACAACATTATTTTTTTGCAAACTTTCATACCGGCTTGTAATATTTACTTCTTTATTCGCAACCATATCCTGCACAACTTTTCTAAACATGAGATTAATTCTTTGTTCCATCCGGAAACCAAGTCGTAGCTCTATTCTTATCACTTCATTGGGAACAATTGTTTCTACTGTATAATCTGCGGTGTAAGGGTCATCCTGGATATCAACATGCACAAACCAATAAATATCTGCCCGTTTTGGCTTCCGGTTCAGAATCGAATAAATAATTTTATGCTCAATTTCTTTGGGATTATTTGCACTTGTCAGATAGACAAGATGGGTTGCATATTTGGGGATACTTAAATCATTGCTTAATTCCTGAATGGTTGGTAAATATTGATCAAGACGGACAAATTCAACATAGCGGTTTTTAATTTTTCTTGCACGAAACCAAACATACATTACGGAAAATAAAACACCACCGATAATTAATGTAACAAAGCCACCATGTGGAAATTTTTCAAGATTGGCAATCAAAAAACTCATTTCTATAGTAAGATAAACAGCAAGATAGAGATAGACCAAAATTCTTGGAGTACGTTTCGAAATCAAAAAATTTGCAAATAACATAGAAGTTGCCAACATGCATAAGGTAATCGCCAAACCATAGGCGGCTTCCATGTTTGAAGAAGTTTGAAAATAAATTACAATCCCCAAACATCCAACGAGCAAAAGTGTATTGATACCAGGAATGTATAATTGTCCTCTCTCTTCTGTGGGGAAATTTATTTTCATTTTTGGCCAAAGGTTAAGGCGGATACTTTCACTGATCAAAGTAAAAGAACCGCTGATCAGGGCCTGGCTCGCAATGATGGCAGCGATGGTAGCAATCGCAATTCCAATAATCCTGAAGCTTTCCGGCATGATTCCATAAAAGGGATTGAAGCCGTTGTCAATAATTTCTTTGGTAAAAGTCTGCCCTTTATAATTTGCAAGCAACCACGCGCCCTGACCAAGATAATTAATGATCAAAGAAATTTTTACATAGATCCATGAAACCCTAATATTGCCTCTTCCACAATGACCAAGGTCGCTGTAAAGTGCCTCTGCTCCTGTTGTACAGAGGAAAACGGCACCCAGAATAAAAAAACCATTCGGATAAAGTGTCAAAAGCTCGATGGCATAATAAGGATTGAGTGCTTTGAAAATATTGAGATTATCAAAGAGATGCATTGAGCCTAAAACAAGCAACATCAGAAACCAAAAAAACATGATAGGCCCAAAAAATTTACCAATCTTAGCCGTACCAAATTGTTGAGAGAAAAACAGTGCAAATAAAATTGCGATGACTATATAAATGATGGTCGTTCCGCTAATGTTGCTAAAAAAAGAAATTTGCTTTAATCCCTCAACAGCCGATGTGACGGTAATTGGTGGTGTGATCATTCCATCTGCCATTATGGAAGCGCCACCAATCATTGCAGGAAAAACCAGCCATTTCTTTTGGCGTCGAATCAATGCATATAAAGAAAATATGCCACCTTCCCCGTTGTTGTCTGCTTTTAAAGTAAGCGTAATATATTTGATCGTTGTTTGTAAAGTAAGCGTCCAGATAATACAGGAAAGACCGCCCAGTATCAGTTCCGGCGTTATAATCCTGTCCCTGATAATTGCGTTGAACACATAAAGCGGCGAAGTTCCCAGATCACCATACACGATTCCTAATGCAATAATTAAACCGACCGGTGTAGCTTTATTAAAATTTTTCTTCACGCTATCATTTTAATTGTTCTTGTGCCTTCTTATTTTGCACAATTGTAAATAATCCGCAAATGTAGAATGAAACAAATACTTCGCCATTAAATGTTTGATTTCAAAAGTGGGGCGAAAATCTGAGATATATGATGGTGAGATTTAATTCAATCTTTTGATATCAATAATTTTTATGGGAGGTTTAAAATTCGTTTCAAAGTCAGGCTGCGCATGGATTTCCTTTACATATTTCATTCCATCAATTACTTTTCCAAAAGTGGTATATCCCTTTTTATCAGGACTTGCATCGCCTCCATAATCATAATCGGGCTCATCATCCATACAAATAAAAAATTCAGTATTACCGGAATTAGGATCTTCATTTCTTGCCAAAGAGATCACACCTTCTTTATGAAGGATACCCGTTTGCTGAGTGGTTTCCAAGGGAATTCCCGGGATCTCTTGTTGCTTTTTAAATTTTGTTTGCCAAAGGCCGCCCTGGATCAATTGTGTTTTTGCAATATTCATTGCCTGATCTTCTTTTTTTAACACCCTGTAAAAAGTGGTGTTTTTAAAATATCCTGAATCGACGTAAGAAAGAAATGCGGCAACGGTTTTCGGTGCTTTGTCCGGATACAATTCAACAATGATATCGCCATAATATGTTTCAATATCTATCGTTGGCTTATCGTATTTTTTTGGCTGTGAGCAGGCAGAAATAAAAAGTATTATGATGAAGGATGTATATTTTAAAAAATTAGAAAACATGAATCTTTGATTAAATAAAAATGAAGATAACAAAAGATTGAACATACTATTTGAAGAAAAAAGAATCATTTGTAATTTTCTTCGCTCAATTTTCACCAATTAATTCGAAAAAAAACCCCGGCTAACTTTTTCAGTCTCCGGGGATAAAACACAACGTAATAGCACACACAACAAGAGGATATCAAATAAATGCTGATAATTTATTTGATTAATTTAATAATATTTAATCAGGTTTTTCGCCATCCAGAAAAGAATTAATCGTACTGATTTCGGCTTTATTATTTGCGTCAGATTTTACTGTGTAATTGCTGTAAAAGCTTTCCACATCTGCAATAGAATTGTGTAATTCCATATTGCGGCGGAGGTATGCCGGAACAGACTCAAACTCATTGTTAGGATCCGCAGCGTTAACATTAAAGGAAAGATTCCTCAACTTCGCAATACGGTCCATAGCCCGGCGCTTTAGTTCTTCTGTTTCGTCCACCATTGGCGGCTCCTCAACAGTCGACATCATGATGGGCATCGTCTGGTGTACTTTCTTTTCCTGATTTTCCTCCACCGCATCATTGGAGTTTTTCACCACCAATTTCATTTCTTCCACAGGCTCGTCTTCCTGTATGGAAATTGACAAAGGGGCGAGTTTATCAATAGTTTCGGATTCGGGTTTTGGCTTTTCCTCAGCATAAATTTGCGTTGGCTTCGCCAAATATCCGCCTGACGTTGGGGCGGTGCTAGCGTCTTTATTAATACTTTCTTTCTGTTTCTTTTGATCTGAAATTTCAGCACTTTGCTGATCACAGTTAGCCTTCTGAGGAATGGGATTGTAGTCCGAAGATAATTCGAAACGAACAATATCTTCCGTCGAGTTATCAACAGTAATTTTCCCATTCGCAGTTAGTGATTTTACGATTTCTGACTGTGTGGCTTCTACGATCTTGGGAGCCAGATTTTCCAAATCTTCAGATTCATTCTTTAAAGTTGATACAACATCTTCATTCTTTAAGGTTCTGAATCCATTTTCTTCCGGTTTTCTTTGTTCGGAAATATTTTTTTGATCAGTCGATTCATTTCTACTTACAAGCGATTCATTTTTTTCATCAAAAAGAAAAAGTGGCTGGCTCGGTTTCTTTTTTTCTTCCTGTAAAACGACTACGACTTTTTCATTTTCTTTTTTTACTTCTGCTACCGGTTCTTCTTTTTTATCAAATGGTTCTTTATGCTCAAAACCAGTGGCAATCAGTGTTATACCAATTTTCTTACCAAGAGAATTATCATATCCTAATCCAAGGATCACATCAGAATCTTCACCTGCCTGACTAAGCAAATGATTTTGAATTGTTTCCACTTCATCCATTGTAAATTCTGTTTCCCCTTCGGCAGAGTTGATATTGATGAGAATCCATTTCGCCCCACGAATATCATTATCATTCAGCAAAGGTGAATTCAAAGCATGCTCAATTGCGCTTTGTGCACGATTTTCCCCTTCACATTCAGCACTTCCAAGAATGGCTACACCGCCACATCTCATAACTGTACATACATCGGCAAAATCGACATTAATCTGACCAGTACTGTTGATCACATCGGTGATACATTTTGCAGCAGTTGCCAAAACATTATCTGCCTTAGCAAAGGCGGCTTTCATCGTTAAATTCCCAAACTGATGACGCAATTTATCATTACTGATAACCAGGAGCGTATCAACATGATCTTTCAATTTATTAATTCCTTCTTCTGCCTGTGCAATTCTTTTTTTTCCTTCATATGCAAACGGGGTTGTAACAATTCCTACAGTAAGAATTCCAAGATCTTTACAAATTTTTGCGATGATTGGTGCACCGCCGGTTCCTGTTCCCCCGCCCATTCCGGCAGTAATGAAAGCCATCTTTGTATTTACTTCCAAAATCTTTTTTATCTCTTCAAGACTTTCTTCTGTAGCCTCACGACCGATTTGGGGGTTTGCACCTGCTCCGAGGCCTTGAGTCAGATGTGGCCCAAGTTGCACTTTATTAGGCACTTTACTTGTCGTAATTGCCTGTGCATCTGTATTGCAAATAATAAAGTCTACTCCATCAATATTTTGACTGAACATGTGATTGACGGCGTTACTTCCACCACCACCAATTCCTATTACTTTTAAAATAGATGACTGTTCTTTCGGCAGATCAAATTGAATCATAGTAAGGTTCCTCCATTTCCCCGAAGGGCAATTTTATTTTGTTGGTTAGTAATTGTCCTGGTATTTTTTGTTGGGGAAAATCCCAGGATCGTTTGTTGTGTTTTTTTATTTTTTATTAATGCAATCTGATTTAGCAATCCATTACAATTCGGAATCTTCCTCTTCTTTAAACATTTCTATTAAGCCGTTTTTGCATGAATCCAGAAAACTCTTCAGGGTTTTTCTTGGTTTTACAACATTCACTCTTTCATTTTCCGCCGGGATTTCATTTTCGTCTATGCATGGCCGTTGCAATCCTTCAGGAATATTAATTTTTGCAAATTTCTGCTCAAATTGTTTACGCTTGTTTTCAAAATCATTGTAACCTTTTAAGATCAAACCCAAACAAGTAGCATACATTGGCTTTGCCAATTCTTCAATATGGCCAGAAGCAAGATGTTCATTTGGATATCCAATCCGCGCATTCAAACCAGTAACATATTCCGTTAACTGAATTAGATGTTTAAGCTGTGATCCGCCACCAGTAAGTACTACGCCACCATTCAACATCCGGTTATCAAGACCAACCTGTTTTAAATGATACGAAACAAAGTCCATTATTTCACTCATTCGCGCCTGGATAATTGCAGCAAGATTTTTTACGCTGATCTCTTTGGCAGCCATTCCGCGTAATCCGGGAATAGTGATGAATGTATTTGCTTTCGCCTCATCAGCTAATGCACTTCCAAACTGAACTTTCATTTGTTCTGCCTGTGTTTTTAAAACACCTAATCCTGTTTTGATATCATTGGTGATATTTTCTCCACCAAAAGGAATTACAGCAGTATGTTTTAAAATACCTTCATAAAAAACTGCAAGGTCGGTAGTGCCACCGCCAATGTCTACGATGGCAACACCGGCTTCAAGATCATGTTCGCACATTACTGCGGCTGCAGAGGCAAGAGGTTGCAGAACAAGATCTTTAATGATCAACCCTGCTTTTTCAACACTTCGGTTAATATTTCTGATCGCATTTTTATCGCCAGTAATTATATGAAAATTCGCTCCGACTTTTACACCGCTGTATCCAATGGGATCAGGAATATTTTGAAAATTATCGACTGTAAACTCCTGTGGAATCACATCAATGATCTGATCACCCGCAGGAATATAAGTTTTGTACTGGTCATTTACCAATTGATCAATTTCAGATTGCATGATCTCGTCTTCCGTGTTCTGCCGTACAATGTCACCACGGGTTTGAAGGCTTTTAATATGATGACCAGCGATGCCAACATACACTTCTGAAACAGGCAGATTCGGATTGCTTGCATAGCAGTTTTCCAAAGCTGTTTGAATCGCTTTAATAGTCTGATCAATGTTCAACACCATGCCGTGTTGAACACCATTGCTGTTGGCGCGGCCAAAGCCAAGAATTTCTAATTTGCCGAATTCATTTTTTCTTCCGGCAATAGCGGCAATTTTGGTAGTTCCAATGTCGAGGCCTACGATAATTGGTTGTTCGTTATTCATGTGTTTATTTGTTTTTTATCAATTCATGATAGATTCTATTCTATTGTCAATAAAATCATGAATGATTGTGTTACTATGGTGTTTTGTTTTTTTCTTTTTTATTCTTTAATTTTTTTAAAAAATTAATAATCACTTTTCGATGGCATGACTGCTTTCGGAATACGGATCTCTTCCTCTTCTTTCGTTGTCGCTTTCTTTACCGGCGCTTTTTTTGCATGGGTAGGATTCGGTTTTTCATTTGATGATGGATGCCTGTTCGGTGTTTTTCTCTCCCGGGATAGCTCTCTTTTTACTGAAGGTTTTTCAAGATCATGGATAGGGGCTACAGTCCCCGCTTCGGACTCAGAGATTTTTTTAGCAGTGCCTGTATTTACATCTGTTTCATTGGGTACATCATTAGAAACGGGTAAAACATTTATGTTGAGATTATTATTTTCTTGCGGCGCAGGTAATTGAATCTTTGTTGAATCATTTGTATTCTTTTGTGCTTCAGCAATAATGTCTTTCATAATCTGGATTGCCCGCAAAGAATCGGATTTTATTTCTGCCGCATTTCTGCTCACCCCAATTACCTGGTTTTTATATTGAACATCTAAAACAGAATATTTATTCCAGCCTATTGTTGTTTGAATCTGTTTATAAAAGGCCAGAAGTTTATTAAACTTCTCCTCGTAATTATCGGCACCTCCGAAACGAATTATCTGGTTTCCCAGTTTTGGTATCAGCTCGAAAGTTGCTTCCGGTGTAATGTCTACCTGGTCTATCTGCGCCATCCAAAATGGATGAGCACCAATAAATACACTCAGGGTTTTAATTTGATCCAATAAAATACTATCCCTTTTTTTCAGCACCCTAACATCGGTCGGAAAGCTTGTAAAAACCGGAAGTCGTGCAGAAAATTTATCGCTCAATGGAAGTTTTGTCAAAGAACTATCAATATAAAAGGATGAACCGGTAACGGTAAAAATTCTTGCAACAGGTTCACGTTCCGTAATTTTTATTTGCAACACATTATTATTATCGAAAAACATTTCTGCCTTTTTTACCCACTGATCTTTCTCTAAGTGCCTTTCCATATTTGATAGATTCAGAGAACCTACTTTCATCTTTTGTAACTCCTTCCCATTCAGCTTTTGAAGGATATCGAGAACATCGTTTTTGTCGATAAAATAATTATTTTCAACACCCGAAATTTTAACTTTCACTCCTGAAATATGCTCATTGTCCTTTTTATTTATTGCAGCAACCAACAACATAACAGTTCCCGTTAACAGTATTGTCCATACTGAAAAGATGAGGATCTTTTTGAAATTGTATTTGATTTTTGCGGACATTTTTTAATAACTATTCAAGAATGATTTTTTTAATTGCCGGAATCATTTTATCAATATCACCAGCCCCGGCCGTAATTAATAATTCTCCAAAACTGCTTTCTGAAACAGACTTTAAATACTCACCTGACAAATATTCCAACAACCCTTCTTTTGAAATCACTGTTGCATTTTGGTTTTTCATTTCATTTAAAATCAATTCGCTCGTAACTCCTTCAACCGCTAATTCTCTTGCAGGATAAATTGGCAAAAGCAAAATCCTGTCAGCCATATCAAGGCTTTCAGCAAATTCTTTTGCAAAATCTTTTGTCCGCGAAAATAGATGCGGCTGAAAAATAACAGTGCATTTTTTGAAACTGAATAAACTTTTTGCACCCCGTATCAAGGCGCCTAACTCTGCCGGATGATGAGCATAATCATCAATAAAGACAACATTATTTTTATTCTTTGCTGCCTCAGTAGGACTAATAATATATTCAAATCTTCTCTTGATTCCTTTAAAGGTTCCAATCGCATTGATTATTTTGATTGGCAATATTTTCAAGTATGCGGCAATTGATATAGCAGCTACTGCATTTTCTACATTATGCATGCCGCCCATATTCAGCTTTATATTTTTAAGTTCCCAATCTTTTGCAATCACATCGAATTGATACCCCCCATCACGCATAGTAATGTTTGAAGCATAGATATCTGCAGAATCATTTTGAAGACTATAACGGAGATGGTTAGACGAAAAGAACCCTTTTTCAGGTAATCCAAATTTTGTTAATAAAAGTCCACGGGGTTTTAATTGATTCGCAAATTCGACAAAAGCATCTTCCATGTTTTCTTTCGTTCCATAAATATCCAGATGGTCGGCATCCATTGCAGTGATCACAGCAACATCAGGCGATAATTTTAAAAAACTCCGGTCATATTCATCCGCCTCAACTACTGAAACATTATTTTCACTTGACCAGAAATTTGTGTTATAGTTCACTGAAATGCCACCCAGGAAAGCATTACAACCAAAACCGGAATGACGCAAGATATGAGCAATCATTGTGCTGATTGTTGTTTTTCCATGTGTACCCGCAATGCAAATATTAAAAGATGATCCGGTTATTTGCTGAAGAACATCACTCCGTTTCAGCAATTCATAATTATTATCTTTATAAAAATTCAATTCTTTCTGGTCTTTCGGAATGGCAGGAGTATACACAACGGCATCTGCATCTTTGTCAAGTAAGGCAATATTATCTTCATAATGAATTGAAATTCCTTCCGCTTCCATTTGTTTTGTTAGCGGTGTAGGCGTTTTATCATAACCGCTGACAATTATTTTTTTACTTAAAAAATATCTTGCCAGAGCGCTCATTCCAATGCCGCCAATTCCGATAAAATAAATCCTTGATATGGTTTTAAGATCCTTCATTTTATTAAAAAAACCTGTCGCTATTTTTTATTTATTTGTTTTAAAATTTCTGTAGCAATTATTTCATCTGCATTCGTATTGCTCAGTTTCGAAATATTTTCTTCTAATTCTTTCATTAAAGGTTCACGGTTTATCAACTCCAAGAGTTCCGGAATCAACCTCGTTCTCACTTCTGTATCGGGAACAATCAGGGCCGCATTTTTATTTACCAATGTCATTGCATTTGCTGTCTGATGGTCTTCGGCAGCAAAGGGAAAAGGAACAAAAATTGCCGGTTTTCCAACCACACACATTTCAGCAACAGTCATTGCCCCAGCCCTTGCTACTACTACATCTGCGGCAGCATAAGCATTTTCCATTTTATCAATAAAAGCGTTCGTCCAGATGTTCATTCTTTCTTCTTCAACTTTTGCAGCATTTGCTGCATAATTTTTTCCTGTTTGCCAGATTAATTGAAGATTATTCTTTTTGAACACATCGATATTTTCTTCAATCGTTTCATTAATACTTTTTGCTCCAAGGCTTCCGCCCATCACAAAAACAGTTTTTATACCAGGCTTCAATCCAAAAAATTCCAACGCTTCTGCTTTGGAAATTTTTTCTACTAACGATTTTCGTATAGGGTTGCCCGTTAGTAAAATTTTTTCCGCGGGGAAATATTTCTCCATTCCCTCCGCTGGCACAAAAATTTCTGTTGCTCTTTTCCCCAAAAGGATATTACTTTTTCCCGGAAGAGAATTGCTTTCATGAATGAACGTTTTTATATTCATGCTTTGAGCTGATCTTAAAACCGGATAAGTGGAATATCCTCCAACACCAATCACTGCATCAGGTTTAAAATCTTTCAAAATCTTTCGCACCTGGAAAAAGCTTCTGATCAACTTTGCAGGAAGTGAAATATTTTTAATCAAAGAACTTCTGTTGTATCCGGCGATGTCAATTCCTATGATTTCATATCCTGCAGCTGGAATTTTTTCCATTTCCATTTTTCCTTTAGCCCCAACGAATAAAATCTCCATCTCCGCAACCTTTTTTTTCAATGCATTTGCAATTGCTAATGCAGGGAAAATGTGCCCGCCCGTTCCGCCTCCTGCAATAATAATTTTCATACTTGCATTTTTTTTCTTAAAACCTATTTAATTAATTCCCTGTTTTTCATCAGCAGGGAATTATTATTCTTCTTCAGTCTCTTTCACAGCTTCTTCTGTTTGCTGCGTTGCCAATTGCGCCATTTTCCCTTCGGCCTGTTCTACATTTCGGGCAACGCTTAAAATAATTCCTATAGAAAAACAAGTAAATAAAAGACTGCTTCCGCCCATGCTCACCAACGGCAAAGTCACCCCGGTTGTTGGAAAGAGATTTACATTCACTGCCATATTTACCAATGCCTGGATGACCAATGTGAAACTCAATGCAACCGCCAGAAACGCACCAAAAGCATAAGGACATCTTCGGAAAAGCCGGATACTTCTGAACAAAAACAACAGGTAAATCAGCAGAATAACAGCGCCTCCAACAAGCCCATATTCTTCAATAATTATTGCATAGATAAAATCGCTGTAAGGGTGTGGTAAAAAATTTCTTTGTTCACTTTTTCCTGGTCCCTTTCCAAATAATCCGCCCGTTGCAATTGCAATTTTTGCTTGTTGAATCTGGTAAGAAGCATCTTCTTTATCAGCATACATAAAATCCTGTACGCGTTTCACCCAAGTTGGTATTCTTGCGAAACTTAACACTGCTGGCAAGTCTTTTGAAACATGTTGTTCCTGATCATAATAATGATGTGCAACAGAAACTAAAATAATTATTGGAACCAAAGCGATTCCAACGACTATTGAAATATGACGCATGCTTACTCTTCCAATAAACATGAGCAACAAAGCGATTCCACCAATTAATAATGCAGTTGAAAGGTTAGCCGGGGCAATCAATAAACAAATAATTCCAACCGGAATGATCAATGGAAGAAAACCTTTTTTAAAATCTTTGATCACATTTTGTCTGCGACTGAGAAGCCTGCTCATGTACATGAACAATGCAAGTTTAGCAAGATCAGAAGTCTGAAAAGTAAGGTTGATTACTGGTAATTTTATCCAGCGGCTCGCATCGTTTATATGACTTCCATATTTTAAAGTATACAGCAAAAGTGGCACTGACACAACAAAAAGGATCGTTGCCACACGGGAATAAATTGTATAATTGACCCGGTGGGCAAAATAAATGATCATCACACCAAGACAGATATAACCCACTTGCCGGAATAAATAACTCTCTGTAGATTTATTCATTCTGTAAGCAAGTGAGCCTATACTGCTGTATACTACCAGAATACTAACCATTGTAAGTAAGATTACAATAGCCCAAATAACTTTATCCCCTTTTGTACGACTCAAAAGATTTCCTGTAACTCCGTAGCCAGGAGGAAGGGTGATTGGTTCTATTTGTTTTGTCTCACTCATTTACAATCATTCATTTTTATTTCCGTTGGTCTTTCAAAATAATTTTTATAGATCCTTTACCGCTTCAATAAATTGTATTCCACGGTCTTCATAATTTTTAAATAAATCAAAACTTGCACAGGCAGGAGATAACAATACAACATCGCCTTTATCAGCAAAATGAAACGCTGCCTGCACGGCATCTTTAGCACTTGCTGTATTGATCATCAATTGAACTTCATTTCCAAAAGCCTCGTGAATTTTTGTGTTATCAATTCCAAGACAAACAATTGCTTTTACTTTTTCTTTTACCAGTTCTTTGATTAAGGAATAATCATTCCCTTTATCCACTCCGCCAAGAATAAGAATTACAGGCTTTGTCATTGATTCTAATGCATACCAGGTGCTGTTCACATTAGTGGCTTTGCTGTCATTGATAAATTCGACTCCTCGAATGATTGCTACAGTTGACATGCGATGTTCAAGACTTTTAAAAGTTTGTATTGCATCCCTGATTTTCTCTTTCCTGATTCCCATAACAGCTCCTGAAATACCCGCTGCCATTGTGTTGTATTGATTATGTTTTCCTTTTACGGCAAAGTCTTCCACGTTCATTTCCATCTCTTCATTTTTCCATTTCAAATGCATTTGAGCATTTACGATGTAGGCGCCTTCGGGTAGTTCTTTGTTCATAGTAATAGGTAATGGGTTAGACTTGTTTAAAAATTTGTTCAAATATTCTTTTGTTACTTTATCATCATCGTTATAAATAAAAACATCTTCTTCTGATTGATTTTCTATGATCCTGAATTTGCTTTTTATATAATTTTCAAAATTGTATTGATAGCGATCCAAATGATCTTCGGTAATGTTGGTCAAAATGGCCACATCAGGCCGGAAAGTTTTTATATCATCCAATTGAAAAGAACTTATTTCAATCACATACAATTTTTTAGGATTGATTGCCACCTGCCTGGCAAACGAAAATCCAATATTCCCAACCAACGCACAATCCAATTCCGCTGTCTCACAGATATGATAGATTAAAGAACTTGTTGTTGTTTTTCCATTGCTTCCTGTAATTCCGATTATCTTACTTTCTCCTTTATATTGATATGCAAATTCTATTTCACTGATTATTTCAATTCCCTTTTTCCTGATCTCTTTTATCATTTCATTTTTTTCAGGAATTCCAGGGCTTTTAATAACGAGGGAAGCATTCAGGATTTTTTCTTTGGTATGCATTCCTTCTTCATATTCAATTGCACCGGCAATCAATTCATTTTTAAAAGCGGATTTTATCACGCCACCATCACTTACAAAAACATCAAAGTTTTTTTGTTTTGCAAGCAATGCAGCACCGATGCCACTTTCACCGGCACCAAGGATCACTATTCTATTTTCCATTCCGTTTTTTTTTGATCGATTTCAAAAAATCAAAAAATTGGTTCTTCAACGGCATGAATTTAACGGGTCAGAAAAGCTAATCACAGGTATTGGTATTGGTTAAACTTTTCCAAACTCAAAAAAAATTGTTTTCATAAAGACAAATCCCAAAATTTCTTATTCTTACTTCTTATTTCTTCCATTCATTACCTCAGTTTTAAAGTAACCACTGCAAGCACCATGGTAAGAATTGTTACCACCCAAAAGCGAACAGCAATTTTACTTTCATGATATCCCAATTTCTGATAATGATGATGCAGCGGACTCATCAAAAACACTCTTCTTCCTTCACCGTACTTTTTCTTTGTGTATTTGAAATAAGTAACCTGGATCATTACACTCAAATTTTCTATAAGAAATACAAAACAAAAGATCGGAATCAATAATTCTTTGCGAACAATTATGGCTAATGAAGCAATAATTCCACCGAGAGCAAGGCTGCCTGTATCTCCCATAAAAACCTGCGCCGGGTAAGCATTATACCATAAAAATCCTACACAAGCACCAACAAAAGCCGCAATAAAAATGGACAACTCACTAAGATTTGGGATGTACATAATGTTTAAATATTCAGCAATACGCACATCGCCACTTACAAAAACAAAAACGCCCAGTCCAAGGCCGATGATCGCGCTCACTCCTGTTGCCAAACCATCGAGTCCATCAGTAATATTTGCACCGTTGGAAACCGCCGTTACAATAAAAATGACAATAAGGATATATAATATGTACGTGTAATCTTCCCAACTTGCGGGCAGCAGTTTCGCATAATTAAACTCATGTGTTTTTACAAAAGGAATAGTGGTGATCGGTGTTTTTACAGTGACAAACCGATGCACTTCCCCGTTAGCAATTATCGTATCCTCACTTACCTTATGTTCACCTCTTTGTGGCACAAATGCAGTTGCCGTCTTGCTTCCAATAATCTCACGCTTAACTACCACATTTGGATTAAAATAAAGAGTGGCGCCAATAATTATCCCAAGAATTACCTGCCCGAAAATTTTAAATTTCCCTGCAAGCCCATCTGCATTTGTTTTTTTAAAAGGAATTCCTTTTTCTCTTGAAATTCTTTTCGCCTTTATTTTTAAATAATCATCAACAAAGCCGATAACGCCAAGCCAAATAGTGCACAGCAACATTAGTCTTACATACACTTTATTGAGATCCGCCAATAATAAAGTAGGAATTAAAATGGCAAGCAGAATAATAATTCCACCCATTGTTGGTGTTCCGCTTTTCATTTTTTCTCCTGCCAGGCCAAGTTCCCTTACTGATTCGCCAATTTGTTTTTTCTTTAAAAAGTGAATTAACTTTTTCCCATAGATCATAGTGATCACAAGAGACAACAATACTGCAACCAACACCCTGAATGTGATAAAATGGACCAGCCCGCTACCGGGAAATTTGATTCCATTTTGTGCAAACCATTCAAATAATTGATACAGCATTTTTATTTATTTCTGCTTTTTAATAATTTTTATTTCTCCATTAACTGAAACATTTCAGCCAGAACTTCTTTATCGTCAAAATGATTTTTTACTCCTTTAATTTCCTGGTATTTTTCATGCCCCTTTCCCGCAACCAGAATGATATCTTCTTTGTCAGCAAGAGTTACAGCGGTTTTAATTGCTTCTCTTCTATCAGTGATCGAAATGCATTTTTTTCTTGCAGTAACAGGCACACCGGTTTCCATTTCTTTTATAATTGATTCGGCTTCTTCAAAACGTGGATTATCGGAAGTGAAAATAATCCTGTCACTGTATTCGCAGGCGACTTCGGCCATTTCGGGTCTTTTCGTACGATCGCGATTGCCACCACAACCAACTACAGTGATAATTTTTTCTTCGCCATGTCTGAGATTTTTGATCGTTGCCAAAACATTCAAAAGCGCATCCGGAGTGTGAGCATAATCAACAATTCCAACTATTTTTTCTTTTGGAGAAACCATATAATCAAATCTTCCTTCTGCACCGGAAGTATTACTTAATACTTGCAAAACTTTCTGTTTTTCTTCTCCAAGGCAAACCGCAGCGCCATAAACAGCTAATAAATTATAAGCGTTAAAAGTGCCGATCAATCGAAAATGAACTTCAACATCATCAATCATTAGCTCCAACCCTAGAAGGGAATCTTCAATAATTCTTCCTTTAAAATCTGCGATCGTTTTTAAACTGTACAAATATTTTTTAGCCTTTGTGTTTTGAAGCATAATACTGCCACGTTTATCATCGGCATTACTTAATGCAAAGGAACCTGATGGCAAAGAATCAAAAAACGATTTTTTCACCCTGATGTATTCATCAAAAGTTTTGTGATAATCCAAATGATCATGTGTGATGTTACTAAATATCCCACCGGCAAATTGCAGATCTTCCACACGGTGCTGATGCAAAGCATGGGAACTTACTTCCATAAAAACGTGACTGCAATTCTCCTCATTCATATCTGCCAGCAGTTTGTTTAGACTTATTGAATCCGGAGTTGTATGAGTAGATGGAAGTACCTTGTCAGCGATCTGATTTTGCACCGTGCTGATAAGACCACATTTATAACCAAGCGAAGAAAATAATTTGAATAATACAGTGGCAATTGTTGTCTTTCCGTTTGTTCCTGTTACGCCAACTAATGTTATTTTTTCAGACACACGGCCATAAAAATTATGCGCCATAATTGCTGCAGCTTTTGCGCTGTTTTCTACAACTGTGTAATGAATATTTTCATTAATTATTTCAGGAATTATTTCACACACAATGGCAACAGCTCCATTGGCAATTGCGGTTTCAATATAATTATGGCCATTAGAAACCGTTCCTTTTATGGCGATAAAACAGCTTCCAGGCTTCACCTTGCGCGAATCAATCTGTAAATCATTTATTTCAACCGCAGTAGTTCCTACCACAGAATGAATGGTTACCTTATACAATATTTGTTGCAATGACGCCATTAATTCAATTGAATTTTTATTACTTCCCCTTTATTAAAATCTGCATTTTGTGCCAAGGACTGATAGATCACTTTTCCCCTTCCTGATGCCGAAACTATTAATCCCATATTCTCTAATAAATAAACCGCATCTTTCAAACCCATTCCAGTTACATCCGGAATTTTCCGAGCAGAAGTAGAAACATTATCAGCCATTAATTTCGCATCTCCATTCTGTAAAAATGCGGAAGTCCACTTGCCGGATGTGGAATCAGTTTCTTTATAATTAAAAACCTGTAACATTTTATTCACATCTTTTTTTACTCCATAAAAACTGTACATGTCATTATCCGGCTGCACAGAATTTGGATCAAAAGATTTCTTTGATACCCGTCCAGCATATAATTTATCTGCAATTTCTCTAAACACCGGTGCGGAAACTGAGGCACCGTAAACATGTTTTGATTCACTACTGTTTTGAATCACAATTCCTATGCTATACACCGGATCATTAGCGGGAAAATACCCCATGAAAGCCGATTGATATATTTTTGAAGATTTATTATAACCACGATTATCCATTGCGGTAACCGCGGTTCCCGTCTTGCCGGCAAATTGATACAAATTCGTTTCGAGCTGATGTGCAGTGCCATGTTCACTTTCCACCACCGCAAGCAGGCAGCCTTTTAATTTTCCTAAAGTTTCATCACTGCAAATTTTATCAATCAATACTTTCGGTTTGAAGGTTTCAATTTGTTCACCCATTTCATTAATGGAATTAACCAGGTAAGGTTTCATCATTGTTCCGTTATTGGCAACGGCGTTGTAAAGCATCAATAAGTTTAATGGCGTTTCCAATTCTTCATAACCATGGGCCATAAAAGGAATGGTTGTTTTTGCCCAATATTTGCTGCTTGGTTTTTTAATATATGGTTTAGGCACTCCTTCAATATCCACACCTGATTTTTGATCAAGCCTTAGTGCATGTAAATGATCATAAAATTTCTTTGGCTGGTTATGATAATATTCATCCGCAAGTTTTGCAAAAGCTACATTTGACGACATGGCAAATGCTTGTTTTACCGAAATCTTCCCGGTTCCCAAATGCGAATCAGTTATTCTTAAACCATAAAAATTCTTTCGTCCGCCTTCACAATCAACAATACTTCCGGTATCAACATATTTATCTTCGAGAAGCGCAATCAAAGTAGCCAGTTTAAAAACTGAACCCGGTTCGGTTCTCATTCCCAATCCATAATTATAATCTTCCCAATAAGTGCCATCAGGTCTTTTACCAAGATTGGCAATCGCTTTTATTTTGCCTGTCTTAACTTCCATCACAATGCAGCTACCATGAATGGAGCTATTTTGGTCCATCATTTTCAAAAGAGCATTTTCTGCAACATCCTGTATGTAAGTGTCAATCGTGGTAATTACATCTTTTCCATTTTCCGGCGCTATTTCCGCACCATCAACCGGCACATAGCTTCCTGATATGTAACGCATCAGCCTTTGACCGGTTTGTCCTTTCAAAGCGCTGTCAAATGTCCGTTCAAGACCAACATTTTTACTTGTATCGCCACGCGAAAGCCCAATGGTACGATTGGCCAGTAGAACATATGGATTTACCCTATTGTCTCTGACATCAATGATAAACCCGCTTTTATTTCTACCTTCTCTTACCATTGGAAAATCTCTTAAAGTCTGGTATTGTTCAAAAGAAATTTTCTTTTTTAACGAATAATACCTGGCCTTTTTTTTAAATTCAGTCAACAATAATTTTTTATAAGAAGCAGCACTTTGATCTTTAAACAAGTTGGCCATGGAAATGCTAAGTGAATCCAGATTATTATAAAACCTTTTCCCATCTTTCTCACGAAGCCCATCGGCGCCAAAATCGACATAAATATCAAAAACAGGTATAGAAGTACTGAGCATATTTCCATCCTCACTGTAAATGCTACCACGTTCAGCGTCAATATCTATATATTTTAAATGTTGTTTGGTGGCCATGCTTTTCCAATACTTACCCTGAAACTTTTGGATATAAATTGCACGTCCAAGCACTATTATTCCTAACACGATCATTAGGAGGAAGCACAGATGGACGCGCCATAATATGTCTTTTTTTACATCCACTTTTTATTGTTATTACTTATTATTTTTCACTTTTCTTCCAATGTATCCACAATCCTTACCGGCGGAATGACCAACGGTTTTAATCCCAGCGGTTCCACTGCTTTTGCCAGCTCACTCTCTTTACTTCTGAAGATCACTTGTTGTTTTACTGTTTTGAATTCATATTCCATCTCTTTCAAATTCCTTTCCGTCTCATTGATCTTCCGCATCATCTTATCCGCATAATGACCGTTGGCTATATAAATAATCGCAAGTGCAGAAATGAAAAAATAAAAAGGAATATTTTTTACGATCCATCTCGTATACATCTGGTTTGCCCGTTTTTTTTTAATGCGCCCTTCTGTTTTATTCCCTTCTTTTATATTTGTTTCTGCCATTTTTTTAAATAATCTTATTCTTTAAACATTTATTTTTCAATCATTCACTTTTTCTGCTATTCGCAGTTTTGAACTTCTTGACCTTGGATTTTTTTTCAACTCTTCTGCGGAAGGAATAATTGGTTTTTTTGTAATGATCTTTAACTCCTTTTTTACCGGGTTCCCAAACACATCACGCGCTTGCGCTTGTTCATCTTCAAAATTTTCATTTTTAAAAAAATTCTTTACAATTCTGTCCTCCAAAGAATGAAAGGTGATCACGGCCAATCTGCCTCCTTCTTCCAGTACATTCACTGTTTGCAAAAGCATTTCTTTCAACACATTCAATTCATCGTTCACTTCTATTCTCAATGCCTGGAAAACCTGTGCAAAATATTTATCGGGATTTCCTTTTACCAGAGGATAAATCGCATTTTTAAATTCATTGATCGTTTTCAAAGATTGCGTTTTCCTGATCTCAACAATCGCCTTTGCCAATGTTTTTGAATTGGAAACCTCACCATATTGTTCAAAAATTTTATGCAATTGCTCTTCAGAATAATTTCTGATCACATCTGTGGCCGTTTTTTGTCCATTTCGATCCATCCGCATATCCAATGCCGCATCAAAGCGGGTTGAAAAACCTCTTTCAGCTACATTGATCTGGTGACTCGAAACGCCGAGATCAGCGAGTATTCCATTTACTTTTTGAATTTTGTGGAGACGAAGAAACCGTTGCAGATGGCGGAAATTATGCGGTACAAAAATGATTCGATTATCATTTGGAACATTTTTTCTTGCATCTTCATCCTGATCAAAAACAACTAACCTTCCCTCTGCATTTAATAGCTCCAAAATTTTCAGACTGTGGCCACCACCACCAAAAGTGCAATCGACATAAATTCCAGATGGAATAATTTTCAGGCCATTAATTACTTCATTCAATAAAACGGGCACGTGGTATGCCAGCATAATTATTGTTTTGATGTTTTATCACCCGCCATCACTTCTTTTGCCAAATCGCTGAATGTTTCCGGTGAAAAAGTTTCAAAGAACTGTTGATATTTAGCTTTATCCCAAATTTCGATTTTGTCAATAGCTGAAACCAGTACTATATCTTTTTCAAGCCCTGCATATTCCATCAGATTTTTCGGAAGCAAAAGGCGGCCGGCACTGTCGGGAGAAACCTGCGTGGCGCCATTTAAAAAATACCGTTTGAATTGCCTTACTTTTGGATCAAAATCGTTCAATTTGCTTAATTCGGAAAATATAGGTTGCCAACTATCAGATGTGTACAAGCTCAGGCACTTTTCAAAACCACGATTAATGACAAAAACTTCCCCTCCACTTTCCGGCAATTGTTTTTTAAATCCTGCCGGAAGAAGAAAGCGTCCTTTCGCGTCCATTGTAGCTTCGTATTCACCGATAAAGCCTGTCATTATTAATTATTTGCAATTTTCACCACAAAATAACACTTTTTCCCACTTTACCAACACTTTTGAAAAAAACTTTTTTATCCACTTGAAGGAAAATCGCTCCTATAAGCACTTACAATAGTAAAATCACTGATTTTATTAGAAGGGAATGTGAATTACCGGTGGATAACAGGTGGATAAATTCTTACGTACAAATTTGCTTCTGCCAGAATTTAAAAAAGATAAATAGCGTGAGAAAGAAAATTCTTGCTATCAGGAATAAAGAAAAGAAAAAATATTATTTAAAAAAATAAGAAATAATTAAACCGGTTTTTTTATAACAGGAAAATCAAGAATAAAACAACTGCCTTTTCCCGGTGTGCTTTCCGCTTTTATTTTTCCATGAAGTGCATCCACAACAGATTTTACATAGCTAAGACCAAGACCAAATCCTTTGATATTATGAATGTTACCGGTATGTGCTCTGTAAAATTTTTCAAAAACCCGGTTCAAGGTCTCTTTATTCATTCCTATGCCATTGTCTTCTATTTTTATCCGTAAATGGCTGTTGAAATTCAAAGTCGTTAGTTTAATTTTCAGATGGTCCTTGGAATATTTTACGGCATTATCCAAAAGATTATTAATGATATTGGTAAAATGAACATCATCAGCAAGTACCAGGTCATTTGTAGCATCAAAATGAGTTTCAAGAACCCCATTTTTTTGGTGCAATGGAAGTTTGATATTATTGATGGCGGCATTGATCAGTTCCTGTGCGTGAAGAGGAACCCGGTTTAGCTGTACTGATTGTTTATCCATTAAAGCCGCCTGCAAAATGGTTTCCACCTGTTTGTTCATCCTTTTATTTTCCTCTTTGATAATGCCTGAAAAATAGTCCATTTTAGTTTTATCATTGATCACTTTATCGTTCTTGATAGCATCAACAGCCAGGGAAATTGTTGCAAGAGGCGTTTTAAATTCATGCGTCATATTATTGATAAAGTCACTCTTGATTTCACTCAGTTTTTTCTGGTTCAACAGCGCTCTTATAGTAATAAAAAAAGCAGTAAAAATGATGAAAGTGAATATAACAGCGCTGATCAGCATCCAGATCATTTGTTTCCACACAATGTGTTTGATATGAGGAACCACCACAACTAAAAGTTCCTGCGGCGCAAACGGCTGACTTAAATTTCCTCCCGGTGGATCAAGCGGGTAAATAGTAGAAAGATTATTGGCAGAATCGCTATAAGCACTGTAAAAGTTCTTTGACTGCAAGTCATCACCAATCATAGAAGTCGTACTGATGGCGAATTCAAAGTCCAATCCTTTAATATTACTTTTTTCAAATTCCTTATTGATGATCGTCCTGATTTCCTGCCTTGTAAAATTATGAGCTATCGTCGCGGGAAAAACATTTAGTGGTAATAAAAGGTCTGCATTTTTAAGATTATCAAATGGAGAGATTTTTGCACGCTCGTTTATGAGATCGTTGGCAGCCTGGATGGTTACCATATTTAGTGTTTCTTCAAACTGGATTTCCTTATCCTGTAAAGCCTGTTTGATCCAAACAACCTGAAAAAAAATAATCCCTAATAAGGAGATAAAAACGAGAACAGTAATTATTGGGAAAATTTTTTTCATCCGGGCAAATTTAAACTTCAATGCAGCTAAACCGCCATAGCAGCGAGTTAAGTTTTATTTTTTTAACGATCTCTTATCTTTTATTTATCGTTAAGAGATGCAATTTTATTAATTGTGCAAATAAAATTAAATTAGATTTATGATACCACCAGCAAAAGGAACTTTATTAATTGCCAACCCATTTTTAAAAGATCCCAACTTTAGCCGCACCGTTATTTTTATTTGTGAGAATATGACCGAAGGTACTTTTGGTTTTGTATTAAACAAACAATTTTCAAGAAATCTAAGCGAAATTATTCCTGATATGGATATGCCGGATCTTCCCGTTTATATGGGTGGACCAGTTCAACCGGATTCGTTGCACTTTATTCATCAATATCCGGAACTGATCAGTGGTGGCGAGGAAATTTTTGATGGAGTATATTGGGGCGGAAATTTTGAAAGCCTGCAAATCCATTTAAAAAACAATGACATTAGCAGCGATAAGATTCGCTTTTTTATTGGTTACAGTGGCTGGACAGAGGGACAACTTGACCAGGAAATGAAAGATGAAAGCTGGCTAACAGTGAAGGCTACACGAAAATTGGTTTTTGAAACAACCGCAGGCGATACATGGAAAGAATCACTGAATTATCTTGGAGGCGATTATAAAATGTTGATCAACTTCCCGATTGATCCACAATTAAATTGAGATGGCAAACTTCTTGATAGATGATTGAAAAAGATAGTTATGAAAACATTATTTATTTTATTGGCAGTTATGGGCGTAGGAGTTTACCTGCTCCTCTCACAAAATGATGAAAAGAATTACGATGGCGAAAAAAGAATGAAGAAGAAAGTCCATAAAAGCCATTTTCCTAAAAAAGAACCGATGCCGGTTTAAGATATTATAAGCGATTGACTATTTTTACCTAAAAACGATTGCTTTATAAATTATTTTTTCTTCCCGCAAGACTTGCAATTTATTTTTACTGCAGAAAGATCATTATTCATAACCGCTGGATGCTGAATGAACAAGGCCCATTGCTCATTGCAGCCAATCATCCCAATTCTTTTTTAGACGCCATTATTGTAAGTTCCCTTTTTAAAAAGCCGGTTTATTCTTTGGCGCGCGGCGATGCTTTTGCAGGAAAATTTGTTACAATTATTCTGCGGTCATTCAATATGCTGCCGGTTTATAGGGTAAGTGAAGGAATGGAAAACCTGGAACGGAATTATACTACTTTTAATGCCTGTGAAAAATTATTCGAACAAAATAAAATCGTTTTAATTT
>Ga0157371_10001086_pt1 | contig 29437 bp, 19 predicted proteins | sample C45metaG_FD_113462 | JGI IMG/M metagenome (GOLD analysis project Ga0157371, IMG submission 113462) | Corn rhizosphere microbial communities from Kellogg Biological Station, Michigan, USA - C4-5 metaG | ecosystem: Host-associated > Plants > Roots > Rhizosphere > Soil | place: USA: Michigan... | reverse complement strand
AAACAAATCGCTGTTAAATAAGCAGGTATTATCCCTGTTTTGTAGCCCCGCACTTGGTTCTGCGGGGCTTTTTATTATTTGAGTTTTTTTGAGGAAAAAGAGCAGAGATCAGTTCAAAAGGTTTTGCAATTTTCTTTTATTTAAAATAGTGATCATACCATCTTTTATATCGATCAGATTTTCATGTTTAAAATCACCAAGGGTTCTTATCAGCGATTCAATGGCAGTGCCGGCAATAGTTGCCAGATTATCCCTGGTAATGTTTATTGCAAATTTCTCATCATTGTCATTCTTGTATTTGTCGAACAGGATCATCAATGCATCTGCAACCTTTTTTCGCAAAGAATTATACGCCAGTGCCAATAATTTATTTTCATCCTCAGAAATATTCTTTGCCAGTATCTGTATAAACTTTCTGCTTACTTCATGGCTGCCGTCGATCAATTCTTCAAAATCTTCTCTTGGAATAATTGCAAGTTCAGTTTCTTCCATTGCCACTGCCGTGTGCTGGTAATTGATGTTTTGAAGCAACGCGATATACCCAAAAAATTCGTTTTTCTTAAAAAGACCTGTCACCAATTCTTTTCCAAAATCGTTTGTTTTAAAGGTTTTCACTGTACCCGTTTTAATATAGAACAAATTCGATGGCCGGTTTCCTTCTGAAAAGACAATTTGCTTTTTCTTGTATTTGTTGATATTACGTCCGCTGACCAAGTCATTTAATAAATCCTTGCCGGTTTGCGCCTTTAATAAAGTATGAAGTCCGTCAAGGTCGAGCTTGTATTCCTCCTTAAGTAATTTCACTTTCTTCAATCTACATTCAACTGCCTTTAAAAGTTCAGTTTCATTAAATGGTTTGGTTATATAATCATCAGCGCCGAGTTCCATTCCTTTACGAAAATCGTCTCTCTCTGATTTAGCAGTTAAAAATATAAAAGGCGTATTTCTTGTAGAAGCATTTTTTCTAAGCATGTGTAACACGCTGTAACCATCCAGAACAGGCATCATTATATCACAAAGGATCAGATCCGGATTTTCCTTCAAAGCTACTTCCACACCAATTTTACCGTTTTCAGCAGAAAATACTTTATAGTTTGTCATTTGGAGTATTTCTGCAGTATTCTCCCTGATACTTTCGTTGTCCTCAATTATTAGAATTTTTTCCATAATTTGAATTTATTCACTTGTGAAAATCTATCCTTCGATTTCAGCTTCAAAAATTTGATTAAAAATCAATCCCCAGGATAATTAGCTTTTACAAATCGATAAATCTTTCGGAAATATATAGTATGAAAACGTCGGGTTAATATTAATCTGGGGCAGGGCATTTCTTTAGGGAACAATAAAATCCGATCAGATAACTTACGAATATCCCCGAACAACGTAACGTAAATTTAGCATTTTAATTTGAAAAAATTCTTATTTGTTTTTATTGGGTGTATTTATTTATCAGCGGTATCATTTTCATATGAAACGATAAAAGAACCCGATTAAAGACAATATTTTCTAAATAGCGAAATAAACAACAGAAGACCACTGGTCCTTAAAAACGAAAACACGACACAGTTGTACATTTACAAAAAATCCCGATCACACAGGCAATCGGGATTATCTAAAAATCTGTGAACTTATTTAAGGACAATTCATACTTTCTTATTTAAAGTCAGCATCAGACAAACCTTCATTTATTTTTACTTCAGTTACCTTAAGAGGAATATCAACCTGTGAAGAAATCGTTTCTGTATATGGAAATTGAATTCCGTTTACTTCCCTGTAATCAGAGTAAGTAGTTGAAGATGGTCCCTCAGTCGTTGTGGCTTCTTTCTTCAATTTCAAACCGGTATTTACATCAAAATATTCTTTCAATGAACTTCCGGATTTAGAGGAAATGGTTACGACATATGCGTCCTTATCATCAACTTTTGCAATCATTGGTTCCAATGTTAATTGATATGCTGCATTCGAATATTCTATTTCAGGAAAAGGCATTGCACCTTCTTTGATCCTGGCACGGGTTTGATTATCTACTTGTTGAGATTGTCCCATCGAAGTGACACTTACGCTGTCGCCATTTACCAAAGCTTTTTGTACAATTCTGTTAGAAGAAGTTAAAGTAATAGACTGAAGGAAATGGTCGGGCGCTTTGTATTTATTCGTGAGTTCGATACCCTGCCCTTGCACTTCACCTTTTGCAGTATAAGACAAATCTTTAATGTCTTTTATTTTATCTTTTCCACCGATAGCTTTTAGATAATTATCAATGACTGCAGAAGCAGTAAGACCTTGTGGTACGGGTTTGAGAGGTTCTCCTGAGAAAGTGTTATTTGTAGGATCAATATCCGGGTAATCGTGATCAGGATCGATTGTGATCTTCTTTATTGTTGAAGTGGATGGATAATGGAAAGTCCACTCTCCTCCCCTTTGCCAGATCTCTGCAGGAAGCTCAATGGAATCTGTTTTTCCATTTTCCTGTTCGATTTTCATTGGCACGGGCAACACCATCTGATCATTATTTACAACTGTAATCAGCGCGCCTTTTGTAGGATCATTATCTACATATTTGACATCTTTAACACCCTGGTCTAATTTTGAATTAGTGAAGAACCAGCCTCTCCAGAAATAAGAAAGATCTTCGCCGCTTACATTTTCCATTGTTCTGAAAAAATCCCAGGGAGTGGGATGTTTAAAAGCCCAGCGGTCAATATAAATTCTGAAAGCTGAATCGAAACGCTCTCTACCTAAAATTTGATTTCGAAGAATATCCAATCCTGCACCTGGTTTTTCATAAGCTGCAATACCCAAAAAGCTTTGTTGTGTTACATCAGGAATCGTCATGATGGCATCAGCGTTACTTTTGAACATGTAAGGAGCTATTTTTTCCACATCACTTTTTTGGTTGAATTCTCCGTTGTTAAAGACTTTTGTATCGACGCCATTAATAAAGGTGTTGAAGCCCTCATCCATCCATGGAAATTTACGTTCGTTGGATCCAACAATCATCGGGAACCAGTTATGGCCAAATTCGTGATTGGTAACTCCCCATAAACCTCCGCCACTGCTTCTGTAGGAACAAAAAACAATGCCCGGATATTCCATGCCCCCTACAATACCTGCAACATTAGTTGCTGAAGGATAAGTGAATTCATACCATTCTTTTGAATATAATTCAATAGCGCCTTTCACAAATTCTGTTGATCTTTTCCAGGCATTATCCTTTGCGCTCTCAACAGGGTAAACTGATTGTGCCAATGCTTTTTTCCCGCTTGGCAAATTAATTCGTGCTGCATCCCATATAAATGCTTTGGAAGCTGCCCATGCCACGTCACGTGTATTGTTACACACAAAATGCCACGTGAGGGTTGATTTATTCGGGTGATAAGAAGTGCCATCTAAATCATCTGCTCCCACAATAGTAACAGTTTTATCACTTTTTCTGGCTTCCTCAAGCCTGTTTCTTACGGTAGAAGTTAAACATTCAGCCGGATTTTGCAAAGCACCTGAACCTACAACGATCAAGTTAGAAGGTGCTGTGATAGTATAATCAATGTTGCCATACTCAAGATAAAACTCTCCTGCTCCGAGATAAGGCAAAGTGTTCCATCCTTCAATATCATCAAACACACACATGCGCGGGAACCATTGAGCTATTTCATAAATCCAGCCATTCTTTGTATTAAGCCGTCCCATTCGATCTGTGCCGTATTGAGGAACCGAAAATGAATAATCGATTTTCAATTGAACGGTTCCGCTTTTAGCCGCAAGAGTTTGTGGAAGCCATACTTGCATGCGGGTATCAGACACTTGATATTTTGCTTTAGTCGTTTTTCCGTTCATTACCACATCAACCGATTTCAATTCATCGCCCTGGGTAAATTGCCTGTTGGCCCAGCGACCACCTGTAATAAGGCTAGTAGATTGGGCACGGCTGTCTTCCCTGTAAATATTCTGATCAAGTTGAAGCCACAAAAATTTTAAAGTATTCGGACTGTTGTTCTTGTAAGTAATCACAACAGATCCTTTTACTGTTTTGGTAGATGTATCCAGCGAAACATTAATCTTATAATCTGCCCGGTTTTGCCAATAAGCAGGGCCGGGTTGTCCGCTCGCACTTCTGTACTCATTGCCATTGGAACGATAAAAAAACGGTGCAAAAGCTTCATGTTGGTCATAATGAGAACCGCTGTCTGACTGCGAAAACACAGCGCCGCATGTAATCATTAATAAAAATACCAGTGTAACTAATCTTTTCATAATAGTTTTTTTTAAGTGGTGAAGTTATAATATTTGATTTTGAGTAAAGTTCATTTTATATAAATGGTTAAATCAATAGAAAGATTATAAAAGATAGGTAAACCAATGAAAATATAAATTTTAAAAATTTATTTGTTTACTAAATAGAAAAACCCGGAAGAAAATGTTAACAATATGTAAAAAAAAGTTAGATTTGGTAAAGGACTTTCCTGCATCATTTTCAAATCACATTTATGAAAAAAATTATATTCTTTCTATTGGCAACTTTACTTTACTCCGTTGTCTTTGCTCAAAATAAAAGTGAAGTAAAAGGAGTCACCATCAGTGGTATAAAGGGTATTACCAAAAATTTATCTAACATTATTGCTTATGATAAAGCGCATCCTGTTCCATTACACTATAAGGTGCCTTTAAAGCCTGAAATGGAAGGGCCGGAACCTGTTTCTCAAAATCCTGATGCAAAAAGCGTTTCGAAGTTTGGAAGCCTTGTGAACGGAGGATCTTCAGGAACAACAACTTCTTCAACTGTGCCGTCTTTGACTAGTAATTTTCTCACCATATGGGGTTCATACGCAGCAGTATCAGGAAGAGAATCGCCTTATACGCCTCCTGATAACTGCGGCGACGTCGGCGCTACTCAAATTGTTGCAACCGCAAATTGCCGCATGAAAGTTTTTACAAAACCTTCAGCAGGAGCTGCTGTATCCACACCCACAGGCACCTCTACCACGACTTTAACAGCAGTGGCGAATATTGAATTGAATTCATTTTTTTCAAATGCATCTTTGGGGATCAGCGGAATAAGCGATCCACATGTGCGTTACGATCGTTTCACCGGGAGATGGTTCATAGTCGCAATTGATGTAAATCACAGAACCAATAATTATTTTTGTATTGCGGTAAGTAACACGGGTAATATTACCAGCAGCTCTGATTTTAAAATTTATTATTTCAGTGTATCACAAACCGGTGGCTCCTCAAGGGATTTCTTTGACTATCCAACCCTTGGGATTGATAAGTATTCTCTCTATATCGGAGGCAACATGTTTGCCAACCAGACGAGTTTTTCAGGAAGCAATATGTGGGTGGTAGATAAAGCGAGCCTGATAAACGGCAGCGCCACGGTAACCTCTTTTCCTCATAACCTCACAGGTACTGATATGTATACGCCACAAGGGGTTCATAATGATGATCCCAATGCAACAGCAGGATATTTTATCGGTGCTTCACAAACGCAATATTCAAAATTAGTGATAAGGAGAGTTTCATATTCAGGCAGCACTCCTACCCTGTCCCCTGATCTGAATCTTACCACTTCTACAATGTACACACCTAAAACTGTTCCCACCTTGGGAGGAACAACAATTGATGGAAATGACAGAAGATTATGCGCCGCAATGATCAAAAAAAATAAAATTGATGGTAGTGCAAATATGTGGGTAGCCCAGGGAACTTTATTAAATAGCTCGGGTATTGGTGGATCAGGCGGCGACAGAGATGGAGCATTGTGGCTCGAGATTGGAAGCCTGACAAGCACACCTTCTATTTTACAGGCGGCTACCTTATATGATGGTGTAAATTCTTCCTCCACTGCAGAAAATTATATTTATCCGACTATAGCAATGAGCGGACAAGGAAATAGCTTAATGGGATTCACTTCGGCAGGTGCTGCAAAATATGCACAGGCAGCGGCTGCACAAAGATTCAGAACCGATGCTGTCGCCACATTTCATGCTTCAGCAGATTTTACGACAACTACATCAACTTATAATCCCGGTGCCAGCCGCTGGGGAGATTATACACAAACCGTTGTTGATCCTACAGATGATATGACAATGTGGACGTTTTCTGAATATGTGCCGACCACAGATGCTTGGGGAGTGAGAGCAGCACAATTTCTCGCGCCGCCCCCACCTACACCAGTATTAAGTACTGTGCCGGCTTGTGGAACAACTACACCAATTACTATCACAGCTACTTCAACAAACAATTCCGAGTTTTTTGATCCCGGGCAAGATATCGGAGGTCCGGGCTTTAATCATTTAAAGCTTTCAGTGAGCGGCGGAACAGGTTCCATTTCTGTAAGTAATGTAATCTTTGTAAATCCTACAAAAGTTACAGCAGATTTTACAGTCTCTTCTAACGCATCCGGCACTTTCACATTAACGGTCACTAATCCCGACGGACAAAAATCAAGTTCAACATTTGACCTGAATTGTTCAGGTACCACATGTGCATCTCCAAGCGGATTATCTGCTTCTAATATCACCAGCAGTAGTGCTACTTTAAATTGGACAAGTACTTCCGGAGCAAATTATGATGTAGACTATTCTGTATCAGGATCGAACACCTGGAATAATATTGCAACAGCAACAACATTAAACAGCGTTAATGTCAGTAATTTAAATCCATCAACAATTTATGATTGGAGAGTAAGAACGCATTGTTCCGGAGGTGGCACCAGCACTTACAGCCTTTCACAGTTTACAACAACAGCCGCAACAACAACATGTAATGCGCCAACCAATCTTACAACCGCAGCAATTACAGGAAGTTCAGCAACGGTAAGCTGGGGTGCAGCCAGTGGAGCGATCAGTTATGACGTCGATTATTCTGTCGCAAATTCAAATACATGGACAAACGTAGCGACAGCGACAACGTCTAACAGCGTAAACATTACAGGCTTAAATTCAGCAACCACTTATGATTGGAGAGTAAGAACCAACTGTTCTTCCGGTTCAAGTAATTATTCTACTTCAAGCTTTACAACTAATTGTGGCGATAGCTATGAACCGGATAATACATTGGCGACTGCTGCTCCAATTTCGCAAGGTTCAATTACCGCACAAATAGGAACATCCGGCGATGTTGATTATTATAGCTTTACTACAGGAGGTAGTCAAAAGAATGTCCAGGTGATTTTAAGTAACTTACCTGCCAATTACGATCTTACTCTCTATGACAATAATGGTAAGGTATTAAAAACATCAACAAATAGTGGCACTTCAAATGAAACAGTTTTCTTTAACAATAAAAAACCGGGCACTTATATAGTTGAAGTAGCCGGGGCTACTTTGAATGACTACAGTTTGAGTTGCTACACTTTAACAGTTAATTCAAGCAACACTACTTATACAGCAGTGGTTGCAAACTCAGTATTAAATAAGACTTTAGTCGGAACGGGATTAAAAGTTTATCCAGTACCCGCGTCCACGACAGTAACGGTTTCATTTGATGCTTCTCAAACAGGAAGTGCGAGCATCACATTTATCAATGAGCTTGGTCAGCCTGTGATGGTTAAAGACGTAATTACCAACATGGGAACGAACTTCAATACTTTCGATATTAGCAGCCTGCAACAGGGCATTTACAGTGTGAAAGTTACCGATGGAATGCAGGTACAAACAACCAAGTTGATAATATCGCGGTAGGGAATTAATAGATTTACAAGAAGGCAGTAAACAAACATTTACTGCCTTTTTTTATTTCTCAATTATTTATTATTCTACCATTTTAATATGACAGGCGTCATATATTCAAGTGCCAATAATCAGTTTTTCCTCCCCGCATAGTTTCTACTTTGCCCATGAATAATTATCTCACTTTTCATTCAATATTATGTTTGATATTACCAAACCTGTTGACCTCACACTGCATGCGGAGGGAACCGGCCCAAAAAGACTCCGTCGCCCGGTATATATGGATTTTATGCCGCCTTGTAACAGCGCATGTCCTGCAGGAGAAAACATCCAGGCGTGGATGGCTCATGCACAAAGCGGAAATTATTTTGAAGCTTTTCAAACGATTGCAGAGGACAATCCTTTTCCGGCTATCATGGGCCGCGTTTGTGTAAAGCCATGTGAAACCGGATGTAACCGCACTCATATTGACACTTCAGTAAGTATTCATGCAGTGGAAAGATATATTGGTGATGAGGCTTTAAAACAGAATTGGCCGATAAAATTTCGTGCAAAGTCAACAGGAAAAAGAGTGATGGTGGTTGGTGCAGGACCCGGTGGTTTATCAGCGGCTTATCATCTAACAAGGATGGGTCATACTGTTGAAGTATTTGAAAGTACTGAAACCGCGGGAGGTCTTTTAGCTTCAGGTGTTCCTGATTACCGGTTGCCAAAAGAAATTCTGCGCCAGGAAATAAACAGAATTGTAAACATGGGAATTAAAATCCATCTGAATCATAAAATAGAAGATCTGGTAAAAGAAAAAGAAGAAGGCAACTTTGATGCAGTATATCTTTCTATTGGTGCGAACCTTATAAAGAAAGAAAACTTTCAGAAAGATGATTCAGTCTACATTTCAGATGCTTTCTCATTTTTCAAAGAAATGAAAAAGGATCCTTCTTCTTTCGAAGGAAAGAAAGTGGTAGTGTATGGCGGGGGCAAACTGGCTTTATATCTTTCGAGGATTATAAAAAGATTTGGATCAGAAGTCACAATTTATTTCGCAGGTGATAAAAAAATGATGCCTGCTTACGACTATGAAACTGAAGATGCTTTGGCAGAAGGCGTTCACATTCATCTTTTAAAAAGCATTTCAAAAGCTGAAAACAAGAAGCTCACATTGGAAACAATGAAAGTTAAAAAGGGCAAGGCCGTGGGAACGAATGAATTTGAAACGATTCATGCCGATGTTTTGATCATCGCCAATCGCCAGGAATCAGACTCTGCTTTTTTACACACTCTTTCGGACATTCTGATCAATGATGACGGAACAGTAAAAATCGATGCACAAAGAATGACAGGACATGAAGGAATTTTTGCAGGTGGCGATATGTTGCCTATGGAAAACAGGAGTTCCACCATTTCAATCGGTCAGGCGAAAAAAGCTGCGCGCTACATTGATGGTTATCTTTTACAACAAACTTATCTAAAACCTGAGAAGCACCAGACGGCAAGTTATAAAAAGCTTCACATGTGGTATAAAACGGATGCGCCGCAAAAGGAACAGGACAAACTGGCTCCTGCGGTTGCGATACAAAGTTTTGATGAAGTGATTGCAGGTTTATCACAGGCGGCAGCAAGATTTGAAGCGCAACGATGCCTTAGTTGCGGCAATTGCTTTGAATGTGATGGATGCTTTGGCGCGTGTCCTGAAGATGCTATTATTAAATTGGGAAAAGGAAATCGATATAAATTCAACTATGATGCATGCACAGGTTGCGCGGTTTGCTATGAGCAATGCCCGAGCCATGCAATTGAAATGATTCCAGAACCTGTTAATCTATAACTGATGTCAACTATTAAGAAAATAATTTCAACTATTGACGGAAATGAAGCGGCCGCTTATGTTGCTTACAGGACCAACGAGGTTTGTGCAATTTATCCCATCACTCCAAGTTCTACGATGGCGGAATTAGCTGATGAATGGGCCTCTAAAGGAATAAAAAATATCTGGGGAAGCATTCCAAATGTGATGGAAATGCAAAGTGAAGGTGGCGCTGCAGGAACTGTTCATGGTGCTTTACAAACGGGTTCTTTGACCACTACATTTACAGCATCTCAGGGATTATTGCTAATGTTGCCAAACATGTATAAAATTGCCGGAGAGTTAACTCCAACAGTTTTTCATGTGGCTGCCCGTTCCTTGGCAGCACAAGGGCTTTCCATTTTTGGCGACCATCAGGATGTAATGGCAGCAAGAACCACAGGTTTTGCTTTATTAAGCTCGGCAAGTGTCCAGGAAGCGCACGATTTTGCATTGATTGCACAAGCAGCGACTTTAAAATCAAGAATTCCCATTGTTCATTTTTTTGATGGTTTCCGTACTTCTCATGAAGTCAACAAGCTTGAACTTTTGAGTGATGAACAAATTAAATCTATGATAGATGATGAGCTTGTTATTGCCCATAGAAGACGAGGTTTAAATCCTGAAAATCCTTTTGTAAGAGGAACAGCTCAAAATCCTGACGTATATTTCCAGGCAAGGGAAACCGTAAATTCTTTCTACAATAGAATGCCGGCAATTGTTGATGAGGTAATGAATGATTTTGCAAAAATTACCGGCAGAAAATATGAACTGTTTCAATACACGGGGGATGAAAATGCCGAACGGGTTAACATTATTATGGGATCAGCCGGCGAAACAGTTACAGAAACAGTAAAAGCATTAAACAAGAAAGGTGAAAAAACAGGAGTAATTCAAGTTCGTTTATACAGGCCTTTCTCTTTAGATCACCTATTAAAGGCCTTACCTGCTTCCACCAAATCAATTGCCGTACTCGACAGAACCAAAGAAGCGGGAGCATCCGGTGAACCTATTTACCAGGATGTTTTGTCTTCTCTTGTAGAAGCTTTGCAAAATGGAAAACTGGAAAGACTTCCGAAAATAATTGGAGGCAGATATGGTCTTTCTTCCAAAGAATTTACTCCTGCAATGGTTAAAGCAGTATTTGATGAATTAAAAAAAGATTCTCCAAAAAACAATTTTACCATCGGCATCAATGACGATGTAACATTTACCAGCCTTGAGTTTGATCCATCTTTCACTCTCGATGAATCTGAATGGAGACAAGGTTTGTTTTTTGGTTTGGGAGCAGATGGTACTGTTGGAGCCAACAAAAACACTATCAAGATTATCGGCGAAAACACTGATCTTTTTGCGCAGGGATATTTCGTATATGATTCAAAAAAATCAGGAGCACGAACCGTTTCTCATTTGCGTTTTGGCCCAAACCCGATCTGTGCACCTTATTTAATTACCCAAGCAGATTTTATTGCCTGCCATCAATTCAATTTTACAGCTAAAGTCGAGATGCTTAATTATGCCAAAGAAGGCGCAACTTTCTTATTGAACAGTCCTTATATAAAAGATGAAGTTTGGGATAAGTTGTCAGGGCAGGTTCAGCAAAGTATAATTGAAAAGAAACTGAAATTCTTTGTAATAGATGCAACCTCTGTTGCTCGGGATACGGGCATGGGTACACGCATTAATACCATTATGCAAACATGCTATTTTGCTTTGTCCGGCGTGTTGCCACGTGAAGATGCAATTCAAAAAATCAAAAAAGCAATTGAAAAAACTTACTTTAAAAAGGGGCAGGCCGTTATTGATAAAAATTTTAAGGCAGTTGATTCAACACTCGAACATCTGTATGAGGTTCATTATCCGGAAACTGTTTCTGCTGCTGACCACGCTTTTTTTACGGTTTCAGAAAAAGCACCCGGGTTTGTACAAAAAGTTACTTCAGTAATGATGGCGGATCATGGAGACCAATTACCGGTTAGCATGATGCCGATCGACGGAACATTCCCGAGTGGAACCACCCAATGGGAAAAAAGAAATGTTTCTGATCTTGTTGCTTCCTGGGAACCTGATCTCTGCATTCAATGTGGCAACTGCGCTTATGTTTGCCCGCATAGTGTTATAAGGTCAAAATTTTATCATATTGATAATTTAGAAAAAGCACCTGAAGGCTTTAAACACGCACCTATCAATGCAAGAGGATTTCCTGAAACTCAATATTCATTACAGGTTTACCTTGAAGATTGTACGGGGTGTAATTTGTGTGTAGAATCTTGCCCGGTAACTCAAGAAGGAAATCCTTTATTGAAAGCGATCAATCTGACAGAAAAAGAACCGGTGCTTGAAAAGGAAAAAGAGAATATTGAATTTTTTGAAAGCATCAGTTGGAATGATAGATCTAAAATTGATTTTTCTACTGTCCACGGAGCGCAATTCCTTGAACCGCTGTTTGAATTTTCCGGCGCATGTGCAGGTTGCGGAGAAACGCCGTATTTAAAATTATTGTCCCAATTGTTTGGAGAAAGGCTGCTGGTTGCAAATGCAACAGGATGTTCTTCAATTTACGGAGGTAATCTTCCCACCACTCCGTGGACGAAAAACAAACAGGGACGAGGCCCTGCATGGTCAAATTCTTTATTTGAAGACAATGCAGAGTTTGGTTTGGGAATGAGAATAACTGCGGACAATCAACTGGAAATCGCGAGGCAATATTTACTCCAATTAAAAGAAGAACTGGGAGAAGGGTTTGTAAATGATATTTTGGAAGCAAAACAAATTCAGGAATCAGAATTGGTTGCGCAACAACTAAGAGTACAAGCATTGAAAGAAAAATTAAAAGAGATCCAATCGTCTGCTGCAGAACATTTACTTTCTGTTTGCGATCAATTCGTTCGAAGAAGTGTATGGCTGGTTGGTGGTGATGGTTGGGCTTATGATATCGGTTATGGTGGATTGGATCATGCCTTGGCGAGTGGAAAAAATATTAAAGTTTTGGTTCTTGACACTGAAGTATATTCCAATACTGGAGGGCAATCTTCCAAATCCACACCAACTGCAGCCACAGCAAAATTCGCAGCCGGTGGGAAGCCGGGAGGTAAAAAAGATTTAGCAATGCAAGCTATCTCTTATGGAAATGTATATGTGGCAAGAGTGGCCCTGGGAGCCAACCCACAACAAACACTATTGGCGATGCGTGAAGCAGAAGCTTATAATGGGCCGGCACTTATTTTAGCCTACAGCCATTGCATTGCGCACGGCTATGATATGAAATATGGTTTGCAGCAGCAAGACAAAGCAGTGGCTTCAGGGCACTGGCCTTTGATGAGGTACAATCCGACTTTAAGAATAAAAAATCAAAATCCATTTGTGCTTGATTCGCCAAGGCCTACCATTCCGTTAAAAGATTATGCCTATAATGAATTGCGGTATAAAGTGCTGACGGTAACGCACGCAGAGGAAGCAGAAAAACTAATGAAGCGTGCACAGGAATTAGTAAACCTTAAATGGAAAAACTATGAAGAACTGGCAACTAAAAAGGCAAGTGATTTTGTTCCCGTAGCATAAATTAAAACTTACAAATATGAAAACAGATACAACTTACATGGGGATGAAATTAAATTCCCCGATTGTAGTTTCAGCCTGTAGTTTATCTGAAAAAACAGATAATATCTTAAAAATGGAAGACAGCGGAGCCGGCGCTATCGTCCTGTTTTCGTTATTTGAAGAACAAATAAAAAAGGAAGAAGCAGGATTTGCAGGAATAGTTTCGCAGACTTCAAATTCGTTTGCAGAAGCACGTGATTTTTTCCCTACTTATGAATATAATATAGGGACAGACGGTTACCTCGAAAATATTCGGAAAGCAAAGGAACGCGTTAAGATCCCGGTAATTGCAAGCCTAAACGGAATCACCAATGAAGGCTGGATCTATTATTCGAGGTTAATGGAACAGGCAGGTGCCGATGCTATTGAAGTAAATATATTTTTTATACCGGCAGACATTGAAATCTCTTCAGCCGAAGTAGAGCATCGCTATCTTAATATCATTGACAACATTAAAGAAACCGTAAAAATCCCGGTCGCCGCAAAATTAAATCCCTATTTCAGCTCCATGGGAAATATGGCTTACCGGCTGAAAAAAGCAGGCGCGGATGCTTTGGTTTTATTCAACCGCTTTTATCAACCGGATTTTGATATAAATGAATTAACCATCAAAAACGATTTAATCTATAGTGAATCAAATGAGATTCGCCTGCCTCTTTTATGGCTTGCATTGTTATACAATAAAGTCAATATTTCTCTGGCTGCTACAACCGGCGTTCAAAGCGCGATAGAGGTGATAAAATTTCTTCTTGCAGGTGCAGATGTGGTAATGACCGCTTCTTCTTTATATAAAAACGGCATCGGTTATCTAAGAACATTGAACAGTGAATTAGAAGACTGGATGTACAGAATGGGGTTTGATGACATCGATTCTTTTAAAGGAAGATTGAGCCAGCAGTACATCTTTGATCCGACTATATACGAGCGAACCAATTACATTAAGATTCTTAGAGGGATGAAGTAAAAAAGCTTTTCGGCGAATGGTAAAAAATAAAATTGAGTTATTGGCGCCCGCAGGTTCGTTCGATTGTTTACAAGCTGCTATTAATTCCGGAGCAGATGCGATCTATTTTGGTGTAGAGCAATTGAATATGAGGGCCAGATCATCTAATCCATTTTTCATTTCGGATATAAAACGGATTGCTACTCTTTGCAAAGCCAATGAAATAAAATCATACATCACTCTTAATACGGTAATGTATGATCATGATATAAGGCTTTTGCAAAACATTTTATCAGAAGTAAAAAAACGTGGCATTGATGCTGTAATTGCATCCGACTTTTCGGTATTTCAATATTGCCGCCAACTTAATATTCCACTTCATATTTCTACTCAAGCCAACATTAGTAATATTGAAGCAGTTCACTTTTTTTCTTCCTTTGCTGACAATGTGGTTCTTGCTCGTGAGTTGACATTAAAACAAGTTTCTCAAATAGCCAAAGAGATAGAAAGAAAAAAGATAAAAGGCATGTCAGGAGAATTGATGAAACTTGAAATTTTCGTGCACGGCGCTTTATGCATGGCCGTTTCAGGAAAATGTTATTTAAGTCTTCACTCGCAAAATGCTTCTGCGAATCGTGGTGCATGTACCCAAAACTGCCGCCATTCCTATAAAGTAACTGATACAGAAACCAATGAAGAATTGCTGATCGAAAATGAATATATCATGTCGCCAAAAGATTTGTGTACCATTGGCGTACTTGATGAAGTGATTGACAGTGGTGCAAAAATTTTAAAAATTGAAGGGAGAAATAAAGGAGCAGACTATGTTTCGATAGTAACTAAATGTTATCGGGAGGCTATAAATGCTATTGGAAAAGGAACGTATTCTAAAACTAATATTCTCAAATGGGAAGAGCAATTAGCGACTGTTTACAACCGAGGTTTTTGGGAGGGATATTACCTGGGACATAAATTGGGTGAATGGACAAGCAATCCGGGTTCTTCTGCCACGGAGAAAAAAATTTATATAGGAAAAGGATCGAAATATTACCGGAAAATAAAAGTTGGAGAATTTATAATTGAAACCGGTAACATCAGGAAGGGCGATACTTTGATGATTATTGGTCCTGAGCATGGAATGATAAAAGTGCAACTTCAAGATTTAATTGTAAATGGTGTGAAAGCAAATGAAGCAACAAAAGGAGATAAGATCACTCTTGAATGTGAAACGAAAGTTTCGGCAAAAGATAAACTATATAAAATCTTAAAAAATATCAATGCCTAAAATTGTTCATTACAGAAACAAATGTATCGGCTGCGGTATTTGTTTTGAATTACAACCGGAAACGTGGAGAATCTCCAATAAAGATGGAAAGGCTACTCTTATCAATTCAACTCAAAAGAAAGAAGTTTTTATTTCGCTAATAAATGAATCATTATTTTATATATCACAGAAAGTGGCAAAAGCATGTCCAGTCAAAATAATAAAAATTTTATGAACGAATCAATTGTCAAATTCATTGAAAAACAAAGATCTTGTACTGTATGTTGTGTGGATGAAGATGGAAAACCTTATTGTTTCAGTTGTTTATATGTATTTAATGCTGAGCATGGTTTATTGTATTTTAAATCCTCTTCAAAATCGAAACACTGCAGCATTCTTTTAAAAAATCCATTTGTGGCAGGTTCTATTTTACCGAACAAATTAAATGTCCTCATGATAAAAGGAATTCAGTTTGAAGGTATGGTTTTGCCAACCAATCATTTTTTATCTGAGCAGGCAGCAGCATATTATTATAAAAAAAATCCCGCAGCTGTAGCCATTAACGGCGATATCTGGATAGTAAAAATTGATAACATTAAAATGACTGATAACACATTGGGTTTCGGTAAGAAAATTACATGGAGTAGAAATGAATTAGCAACAACAATTCGTGTTGAATCATAATTATTTCGAAAAGAAAATCGGTATCAACCTAACATTGTTTCAACAGTAAACGAAGAAATAAGAAAGAATTTTTTTGTTTCAGAAGCACATTACATATCTAATCTCAAAGAATACCTGAAAAGTAATGCCATAAAAATAGCGCTACCAAAACTCAATAAAGTGCCAATTAAAACGTATTCTGTCAGCTTTCTGTCTTTCGCCTCTTTCAAATCACCAAATCGAAAAATTGATTTTGCAGCGAGGAGAAATCCAACGGCTGCCCATTGGTTGATAATAATAAAAATAAAGACAAGTAACCGCTCAAAAAATCCAATATATTTTCCAGCACTTTGCAATGAAGCACTGTCCTGCCCTTGCGGCTCAGGTGTCCACTTTGAAATAAATATTTTTACTCCAAATGAAACGGGACTGGTAAGAAATACAATTCCCGTGAGCAAGAATAGGAATCCCTTGTTTTGAAAAATGAAAACAGGAAACGGCTTTCCTTCAAACCACAACCAGATAAGGTAAATGATAATGAAATGAAGCGCCTGGTCCATAAAAAACAATAGTCGGCGGTTACGGTCATTTTGTAAAATCAACTTGAGAGAATCAATTACAAAATGAACAATAGAAATTATTGCTGCGTATTTCCAAAGTTGGAAATTCCAAAGAAATAAAAGAACGAGTAAACCATGAAGTAAGGAATGAACGTATAATTGCCAGGCTGCCAACCTTTTTCCTTCTTTAGCTTTTACCCAGGAAGCGGGTTGCAACAAGAAGTCTCCAATCAAATGTGCGAGAAAGAGTTTGAGGAGGATATTCATTTAAAAAGATTTACTTTGGATTTATACATTTCGTTTACTTCCATTATTTCTTCATAATAGGCCCTCCTGAGTCTTGTACTTATTGCACTTTGTTTTATGCCGACCATTTGCCCAAGTTGCTGTTGTGACTTATCTGGATTTTCCATTGCAACTGAAACAATTTCGGCAGTATTAACCGTCCAGTTATTCATAGCGATAAGGGCGAGCTTTAAATAAAGGTTCATTTCCTTATCAAATTCAGCCGAATCACTTTTTACTGCCAGGTTTTGTTTTTCCTGTTTAAGCGTTTCGAATTTTTCGCCGGAGTTTACAAAAGCACTTCCGTTTGATTCAGTAACCTTTGCGGCGTTGTAAGTGCGTTTGCCGATGCCTATTGCCATACGAACATTTATTCCTTTAACTGCTTTTAAACTTGCTTTAAGTTTCATGGCTACCAACAAAGCATCTTCAGGTTTACTGATCACTACCTGGAAACTATCGCCACGATATATTTGCCATGTTTTGGGCGTCTTACCGATCCTGTTTAGCTCCTCTTTTAAAGGTGTAAGCCAAATGCCAGGCGCATTCTTTTTTGAATCGATCACATCCCCAGTAATAACGGCAATCATTGCTTGGTATTTTTAAAGCTAAAACATTTACAGGAATAAAGTTATTACATTTCTATGCAATAATCAAATTTATTGCATTATTGTGCAATAATTAAAGATATTGCAGATATTTGCAATAATCGAAAATAACGTATTTGTTAACCTGCAAGAGAGAAATAAATTACCAGCCGAAATAATTTTTGGCATTATTAAAACAAATGTCCTGGATTATTTTTCCGGTCCATTTAATATCAGCCGGTAATTCTCCTTTTTCAATTTCTTCACCAAAGAGATTGCAAAGTATCCTGCGAAAATATTCATGGCGCGTGTAAGAAAGGAATGATCGTGAATCGGTAAGCATACCAACAAACCTGCTCAACATTCCCATGTTTGATAATGCGTTGATTTGTTTTGTCATTCCATCTTTCTGATCCAGGAACCACCACGCAGAACCGAATTGCATTTTTCCGGGAATCGTTCCGTCATTGAAATTACCGGTCATTGTCGCCACAAGTTCATTGTCTGCGGGGTTAAGGTTGTATATGATCGTTTTGGTTAATTCATTGTTCAAATCAAGCCGGGCCAAAAACTTAACCATTGAATTGCCTTGGGGATAATCACCAATTGAATCCCAGCCTGTATCCGGCCCATTCATCCTTTTTGCCTTAATGTTATTATTCCTGAAAGCGCCAACATGATATTGTTGAACCCAACCTTTTTCATGATCCCAGGTAGCAAAAAGATACAGCATGGCAGATTTGAATTTCAACTTTTCAAGGTAAGTTAAATCGTTTCCTGAAAAAATTCTGTTGAAAATAACATTGATCTCTTCAATGGAATAATCTTCTGAATAAATATATTCCAATCCGTGATCAGAAACTGAACAGCCATTTGCAGCAAAGAAATCATGACGTTGTTTTAAAGCATCCAAATAAGAATCGAAAGTAGTGATTTCAATTTCGCTCACTTTTTCCAATTTATTCACATATGATCTAAATTCTGCTGAATCATCCACAGCCATTGCCTTGTCTGGCCTGAAGGCAGGAAGGATTTTTATTTCAAATCCATCCTTTTTTATTTTCTGATGATATTCAAGTGAATCCGTAGGATCATCGGTTGTACATACAACTTTCACATTCATCTTTCGCAATAAATTCCGCACCGAATAACTTTTTGTGCGCAGTTTTTTACTGCACCTGTCATAAATCCTTTTAGCACTCGATGGATTCAAAATTTCATCCTCATCAAAATATCTTTTTAACTCAAGATGTGTCCATTGGTAGAGAGGGTTGCGCAAAGTATATGGGACAGTTTCCGCCCACTTTTCAAATTTTTCCCAATCACTTTTATCTCCTGTGCAATAACTTTCATCAACGCCATTCGTACGTATTGTACGCCATTTGTAGTGATCACCATACAACCAAGCCTGTGTTAGATTTTCAAAATTAATATCCTTGGCAATTTGTTCTACAGGAAGGTGACAATGGTAATCAATGATCGGCATTTCCCTCGCATAGTCATGATATAATTTTTGTGAAGGCTCTGTTTCCAGCAAAAAATTTTTATTTAAAAACTTTTTCATTTTTAATATTCTCAATCTATTTTAAATATTCATATTATCATAAACTCACTCCCCTTTTCCAGGGAATAAAATCATTTTGTTTATGCCTTACTGCACTCACTTCGATTTCGCCGCTGGCCACTTTTATTACATATTCTAAAATCCGTTCTCCCGCTTCCTCAATCGTTTCCTCTCCTTCTATGATGGTACCTGTATTGATATCAATGATGTCATTCATTTTATTGTACAAATTAGTATTAGTTGAAAGTTTTATTACGGGAGCAACAGGATTCCCGGTCGGGGTTCCCAAACCGGTCGTAAACAAAACAATATTTGCACCGGATCCTACTTCTGCTGTTGTACTTTCTACATCATTGCCAGGAGTACAAAGAAGATTAAGACCCGGTTTGGAAACCATTTCAGGATAATCTAAAACATCTGTAACCGGCGACGTTCCTCCTTTTTTTGCAGCACCGGCAGATTTAATTGCATCAGTAATTAAACCATCTTTTATATTTCCCGGCGACGGATTCATGTCAAAACCTGATCCAACTGCTCTTGCTTTTTCATTATAAACGCGCATCAAATTACCGAAGCGTTCAGCCGTTTCCTGATCAATGCATCGGTCACTCAAATTTTGTTCAACACCACATAATTCAGGAAACTCAGAAAGAATAACCGAGCCACCAAGTGCGACAATAAGATCAGAAGTGTAACCAATAGCAGGATTTGCAGAAATTCCGCTAAAGCCATCCGAGCCACCGCATTCAAGGCCAATACAAAGTTTGCTTAAAGGAGCTGGTTTTCTTTGCAGTTGGTTGGCTTGAACAAGCCCGGCAAAAGTTTGTTTGATTGCCTTAGATATTAATTCTGATCCGCGCCCAATTTGCTGCTGTTCAAGAATGTACAACGGCTTGGAAAAATTTTTGTCTCTCTTTTTTATTTCTTCCTGCAGAATACCAACCTGTGCATTCTGGCATCCAAGACTTAAAACCGTTGCTCCTGCTACATTTGAATGAGTAATATATCCAGCAAGAAGTCCACATAAAGCCTGTGCATCATCCCGTGTTCCGCCACAACCTCCTTCGTGAGAAAGAAATTTAATACCATCAACATTTGGAAAAATTCTTTGCTTTTTTTCTTCTTCCACCTTTGACGCAACGTCGGCATTTAAAATATCATCAACATTTTTTCCTTCTTTATAAAGATCAACCAATTTTGAAACTTCAATCTTTGTATCCTGGTTTCTTCCATATCCGAGTTCATTTACGAGCGCTTCACGCAGCACTTCAATGTTCCTGTTTTCACAAAAAACTAATGGAATAACCAGCCAATAATTCGCAGTACCCACTTTTCCATCAGGACGATGATAACCATTAAATGTTTTATTGACCAATTTGGAAACATCCGGTTTGTGCCAATCTGTTTTTCTTTCTTCCACTTGAAATCCACTGGCAGCATGCTTTACATTAAATGTAGTAATTCTTCCGCCAGCAGGAATTTCAGTTTCAGCTTTTCCAACCAGCACGCCATACATAAAAATTTCATCTCCGGGTTTCACGTCTTTCATAACAAATTTGTGTTTTGCCGGAATCCTGTCAACCAGCGTATATTCCTGCCCGTTATATTCAACTTTATCATTTACAGCAAGGTCAGTTAAAGCGACCAAAACATTATCCCCAGGATGAATCTTCATCACTTTTTGTTTCATAATCACACAATTGTTTTTAAAGAATGATAGGCTTCCAATTTAGCTTTCATTCCATTTTCTATAATACTTTTCAAATTGTTTGTAACCGTTTCTTCGAACCCTTTAAAATGAGACAGGTCATCTCCCCAAATAGAAATATCCTTTAAAACTCTGTTTACTACACCCTCCAAAGTTTGATTGTTCCAGAGTTGGTAAAATTTATAAGCGAAAGGATCTTCAATCAGGTATTCTTCGCCGTTTAATTCTCCAAAATATTCTTTTCCATTTTGCTTTACAGCCTTCATAAAATAAAGGTAAGCAGCAAATCCGAAAGCAAATAATTGAGGAACCGACTGATTCTTTTTATAATGATTAATCAATAACGGAATACACCTCATCCTCATTTTAGAAGTATAATTAAGTGTGATGCTTTTCCATTGATGCTCAATGTGCGGATTTCTGAAACGATCAAGCACTTTGGAAACAAAAGCCCGTTTTACAGGCTCATCAATTTCATAAGGAATTGCGGGAGCGATCTCATTCCGCATAAGGTCTTCTATAAATGAAGCAAAATTTTCATCTTCCATCGCCTTTTGTACCGTGCCAAAACCTGCAATAAAGGCAAGCCCACAAGTTAATGTATGCGTTCCATTGAGTAGCCGCAATTTTAATTCACGATACTGGTCTATATCAGGTTCGATTACGACGCCTTCATCCGCATCTGCAAATGATAAAACATTTTTTATTTTTTCATCACCTTCAATTGCCCACAAACTATAGACTTCCGACATGATCAACAAATCATCACGGTATCCCAATTCACTTTCAATCTCGCTTCTCATTTCATTTGAAGGCATTCCCGTTACAATTTTATCTACGAGCGAATTACAAAAGTAATTGCTATTCTCAAGCCATTCAATGAATTCGTCTTCTAGCGAATTCAGATGCGCGAGTTCCAATACAATCGATTCAAGTTTCTTCCCATTTTCCAAAATAAGTTCTGTCGGAATAATTACAAAACCACTATCAGCACTTCCTTTCAAAGCCATAAATCTTTCATATAAAAAGGCCAACAACTTTCCCGGATAGGAAACAGGCGGGTGTTTTCGAATATCATCTTTCACCATTTGAATTCCAACCTCAGTAGTATTTGAAACTATGATTTGCAAGTCTTCATTGTGTGCACACTTTAACACCTCACTCCATTCATCCTGCGCATTTAAAACACGACTGATAGCAGAACAAATGATATTTTCTTCTACTTTATTTCCATTTTGAATGCCGCGTTCGCACAAAGTGTATAATCCGTCCTGTTTCTCAAAGGCAGTCGTATCGCCTTTGGACGTGGATTTTACAACAACGATCCTGCCGTTAAAAATTCCCACTTTGTTGGCCGCATCAATAAAATAATCCGGCAGGCCGCGGAGCAAAACTCCTGTTCCGAATTGCAAGACTTTTTCCGGTAATTCAAAAATATCTTGGTCAGGCAAAACCACTTTTTCAGACGTTATATTTTTTAAGGTATAGCGCGATAATTTCATAGTCATTAATTTTCTTCAATTATTTTTATCAGTATTTTCAATTCGTATTATTGTTTGATTTTGCAGGATTCCATCTTTTTCCAAAAACCCACGATGCATTTATCTCATCAGCAGCAGGTGAACCTTTTGCTGACGAAAGATTGTTCTTGAACCAGGCATAATCATCTCCGTCTCTATGACAATTGTAGTAATAAATTCTTTTCCCCCATTTAATAATATTTGAAGTTAGCACCAAATAAATATTTCTATCGGACATGTTATTTGAAAAATGACAGTTAATAAGATAGAACTGCGCATCCTTATGATAACGACCAAGGTCAAAACCTTTATATCCGTCGAAAGAACAATTTTTTAATACCGTTTTTGAATCTTCATTGGCTGACCCATCATGCCAGATGCTGGCAGCACCCGTGTTTGCATAGAATTTACAATTTTCTGCATATGCCCATCCCCGGGGACAATAAAAATCTACACCACCTTCCATTTGACAATTTTTGAAGTAGAACATGCCATCTTCTACATTCCAGGGACTTACCGTATCACCGGCAAAAGATTTAAAGTAAACATTAATTGCCTTCATTCTTGTATTGTTCATCGTGCGAAGCGCCATCTGGTGTCCGTTAAACGGAATTGATTTTTTATGAGAAATGGTATCTGCTGCACAGGCAACAATACGCGCTTCTTTGTTATCAAAACCATAGCTATTTTCAATCGTCAAATTTTCCAGGGTAATATCGCTAGCCTTAATATTCATCGTAGCCACGCCCCAATCATCGGCATGATCGCAGCGCCATTCATCTCTTGCAATCGCTTGGGTAATGAGAACCTTGTCTTCACTTTCACCCTCCAGGACCACATTATTTTTTGTTATAAAAATCTTCTCATCATAAGTCCCATTTCGTATAAAAATTACCCGGGAATTGGATGATGAATCAGGAAGACTATTAATAGCTGCCTGGATAGACGCGAAGTGCCCTTTGCCGTTTTTGTCAACTATTATCTTCTCGATTTTTGTTTGGGCAAAAGAACTTTGACTTAACATAACAGTAAGCGTAACCGCAGTTACAAGTGAAATGATATGTTTTATTTTCCTCATCCTAAGATCCATTGATCTGCAGTAAACCATCAAATAATTCGTCTTTTTATTTTGCCATTCAATTTATTTCGTTTGCTCAATTGCCCATTTTACAAGATCTTCAGCCGCCTGGTAATTTTGAAAATCAGGTGCAAGTTTTCTTCCATCCGTATATTCATTATAAAACCATGGATCACCTACAGCAAACACAGCTCCTTTTCCGATTTTAGCAACGGCAGCTACATTCATATTATCCTGTTTCAGAACTGTGTGTGCAGGAGCGGTCAGTGAAAGTGAAGAATATTCCTTGATATAAACCTTCTTTACATCTTTGAAAAAATCATTATCATTTATATCAATCCTCGCCATATCGAAATTTCTTCCTGTCTCTTTATTGTTACAATCATAGTTAAAATGAATACCAAACTTTGCCCCAAGCTTATTAAAATGTTCAAATTCCACATTGGCAGAATCGTTGCTAAATAATAAAAGCACACCCCCTTTTTTTACCCATGTGTAAATAGAATTAATATCAGCTGAATTAATATAATTTGGATGCTCACTTTCTTTTCCGTTATCAGGATCAACGATAATATAAATAGAAGTGTTAGCTAGATTTTGCAAGGTAGGAGCGGTTTTCAAAGATTTTGTTTTTACTCCATACTTATGAAAAATATTGGCAAACATAGAAAAACCACCATTATCATCTTCTTCCCAAACGTAATGCCATTGAACTGTTTTACCCGTAATATCTTTCTTTGTTTCATGGTTAAAATAATTGTCAAGAGTAACAGTTTTCCCTTTACCAACAGAAAGAGTTGGAAACAATTCCATTTCATCAGAAGCTAATAAAAAAGCACCTATACCTTTGGCATCATTAGTTACTACTTTTTCAATGATGTAATAATTGTAGGTTCCATCACGGTAAGGGTGGCCGCCCAAGCCTGACACACTAACAGTTCCATTTAAATTCGTTTGTCCATTTGAGGTAGTAATGAATTTCTTTATTATACCATTATATCCTTTTTTGGCAACAGCTAAATAGGAAGAAGGCAAATATCCAAGACGAACACCTTTTGCCAATGTATATACGAACATGCAACTGGCTGAAGCTTCTTCATAATTCCCTTTTCGATTAGGATAATTTAAAATATCCCACCACAGACCGCTTTTTGAATCTTGTACTTTTGAAACGGCGGCAGCAAATCTGTTCAATATGTCAATCAGCTCTTTTCTTTTAGATTGATCTTTTGGAAAATATTGCAAGGCATCAACCAATCCCATTCCGTACCAACCCATGGCACGCGCCCAAAAGTTAGCCGACAAGCCGTTAGCTTTATTAGCCCATGCTTCTTTTTTCGAGTAATCATAACCGTGATACAGGAGCCCTGTTTTTGATTCCCGTGCATGTTTCTCCATTACGATAAATTGCTTGGCGATATCGTTAAAATCAGAATCTTCATAAAAGGTGGCGGCCCACTCCGCGTAAAAAGGTTCTGCCATGTAAAGCCCATCAAGCCACATTTGATTCGGATAAATTTTCTTATGCCAAAAGCCACCTTGGTCTGTGCGCGGCTGTTGCCGCAATTGATCACGCAATTTAGAAGCGGCTTTGTAATATTTTTTCTTGCCAGTTACTTTATAAAGTGTCAACAGGATCCTTCCGCATAAAATATTATCAAGAGTGAAATCTTTGAATTTATAAGTGTTGATATCTCCCTGATCATCTATAAACAAATCCATACTCTTCTGCATATAATCAAAATACTTTCCCTCTCCGGTAAATTTCCAAAGTCCTTCAATTCCTTTTAATATTACTCCCCGGTCGTAGCTCCACTTTGCCGGTTTTGCATTTCCATTCGTAAGGGAATCCTTCCAAATAGTCATTACTGTTTTGGCCATAGCCTTATTGTAATCACTTACATTTTGAGCAATTGAGGCAAAGGAAAAAAAGATAAAAATTGAAAGGCAAACCGTTATTTTCATTTCAAATAAAAAACTTTAAAGCAGTTCAAATTTTTCAACCTGCCGTGAATAAACAATTGTAACTCCATATTTATTAAATTCCATCGCATTTGCATTATTTATTTACGCAAACGATACCGAAAACGTTCCCGATTTCTTTCATTTTCAGTTCTGATTTTGATTTTAAAAGCAACGGGCAAAATCCGGTAAACGAACAAATTCCTGGTATTTTTATTTTGAAGTTTCATTCAACTTTTTAATTTCCATTTATGGGACAGCTGTCACCCTGAACCAATCAAAATCTGCATACCCTGAATCGTTGGTTTGCGATTCTCTTGTGCAGAACAGTCCCACTTTCGCACCGATCCATCTTCCTTCTCTTGCCGTAAATGTTTCATCAATATTTTTAAAATCATTTCCGTCAAAGCTATAGCTGAACTGGCATTGAGCTCCTTTCATTACTTTTACGCGTAGGTAAATCAATGAATCTTTTACTTTGGTAATTACCTTTTCATTTTCCTTTTTCCCTTTTTCTGCATTCTCACAAACGCCATAAACCAGGTACAATTTTCCATTCATTTTTTTCAATGCAAAATCAGCATAACTCATTCCCATGATCGTTAATCCGGCTTTTTCATTCTCTAATTTTTCATTAGGATGAAAAGTCATTTTCGTTGTAACCATAAATTCATCAGCCGGAAATTTCTGAAGCAAAACATTTGGAACTTCCCATAAATTTTTGGCACTGTCAGGAATCTTTGCAGAATACAAACGCAAACTTCCATTCACTGCATTCATATAATACCATGTCGCTTCAGGGTTTGCCATCCATTGCCATTGCAAGCCTAAAGTGATTTCATTAAACTCATCACTTTCCCGGGGCGTTGCAATTGGAAAAGTGTGGCCCACATCCGGTTTTTTATAAACCATCACAGGTTCGCCAATCCCATCGTTATTTTCGTCAACACCAATTACCGGCCAGTCATCTTTCCAATGCATAGGTTGCAAATGAACCACACGTCCATAAGGCCCTTTATCCTGGAAATGAATAAACCAATCCTGGCCACTTTCTGTTGTTACCCAAGCTCCCTGGTGAGGCCCGTTGACATTGGTAGAACCACGATTCATCACTACTTTTCTTTCATACGGTCCGTAAATATTTTTGGAACGAAGCACCAACTGCCATCCTGTAGAAACGCCGCCTGCTGGCGCAAAAATGTAATAATATCCGTTTCGTTTGTAAAACTTCGGACCTTCAATCGTTGGATCTTTTTCATGACCGTCATAAACTATTTTTCCTGCATCAATCACTTTCGTCCCTTCTGTATTTAATTTATTGACAACAATAATGCTCTTTATACCGGCACGGCTACCCGCAAACGCATGAACCAAATAAATGTTTCCATCATCATCCCAAAAAGGACAAGGATCGATCAAACCTTTTCCCTGGTAAACCAAAATCGGATCACTCCACGGTCCTGCAGGATCTTTTGCTTTCACCAAATAAATTCCATAATCCGGATCGGGATAATAAATGTAAAAACTGCCATTATGAAAACGAATCGCAGGAGCCCAAACGCCATCGCCATGTTGCGGTTTTGAAAAGTGATTGTATGGAGGTTGGCGCATTAAAGCATGGCCGATTATCGTCCAGTTTACCAAATCTTTTGAATGCAAAACCGGTAAGCTAGGAATGTCTTCAAAGCTGGATGAGACCAGATAAAAATCGTCTCCTACCCTTATTGCATCCGGATCAGAATAATCTGCATTAATGATTGGATTTTTATAAGTTCCGTTGCCATTGTCCGGTACCCAAACTTTTGAAATAGATTGAGTTTGCCCCTTTGTAAAAAACGCGAGGGAAATAGTGAATATGATAAATAAAACTCTCTTCATACTATTTTAAAAAAATTCATTAGCGAAACACTTTTTTTATAAAATCATCGATATATTTTACGGTTGGTTCAAACCATGGATTGAATAAACAAAATGAGTGAGGTGCTTTAAAACTCTGCACTTCAGAATAAATATGATTGCTGTCGAGCACGTGAATATAATCGTTCCGGCCCGCGTGCATGCGTGGCAAACTACTATTGATAAATAGAGTTGGTGGTGTTTGAGCACTCACGTAACTCAATGGTGAAGCGGCTTCCCACAATACTTCATTTCCTTTTTTCGGATAACCAAACCAATAAGTGGCGGCAGAAATGTGCTTGCTATCATTCCCCTCACCACTTTCACTGTTAACGAAAGAAAGTGTTCCGTCAATATCAATTACTGCAGCCACATTCGACGGCATTCCCTCATTACAATCGTATCCTTCGAAAAGAGGCATGTTCTGTGTCGTGCCCATAAAAGCAGCTAATTCGCCGCCTGCCGAAAATCCTGCGATAACTATTTTTGAAGTATCTACGTGATAAGTTGCCGCATTCGCTTTCACCCATCGTATCGCTGCTTTGATATCATAAACAGCAGCAGGAAATAAAGCTTCAGTTGAAAGCCGGTATTCCGGAGTAAAACAAACATAACCAAGATGAGCAAGCCTTTCAGCCAAAGGATAATGTTGAGAACGGTCGCCTGATCTCCACCCGCCGCCGTGAATCATGATTACAGCGGGCACAAGTTGGTTATTCTTTCCTTTTGGAGAAAATGCATCTATTAAGAGGCGGCGATGATTACCCGTGCAGTAACTAATTCCTCTTTTTTCAGCCACATCCGGATAATGGAATTCATGCACAATAGTAACCTCCGGAAAATCTTTTTTCATCTTTTGCCATGCACTAAAAGTTGTATAAGAAGTATCAGGCTTACCTGTAATCCCCTTTAATGATTGTGCATGGCACTTTGTTGTAAAAAAAGAAAGCATCAGAAAGATCAGGGTAATTGATTTCTGATATAATAACAAGTGATTTTGTCTTTCCTTATTTCCAATTCTTTTTTTAGACCTGGTGTTCATTCTTTTTATAAATTTTACCTCTATTCAAATTGGTCTGGTATCCATCCACCTAACACATTTTCGATTGTGTACTTTTTAATTTCATTATCATTCAATTGCTTCTCCCATGAAACCCTTCCGGTTTTATCTGCTCCGGGACCATAATCTTCGTACTCAGCATAACGAGTGGTTTTATAATTATCTGTTTGGTTCCAATTACTAAATCCTTCCGGTTTTATTTGAGGGCCTAGAAAGCAATGAATGTAGGTAACATTCGCAAATGGCCTCCATGGACGACCCAGCGAAACCTTGTGCAGGCTTGTATCGCCCGTCAATGTGCAATCATTAAAAACATACCCAAACTCGTGCTCCTGCGGAGTAGAGGCCGCAGTGACATGAGAATTCTTTTTGCTGTGAATGTGGCAGTGTTCAAACCAAACTGTTGCCGATCCGAAAATAAAATCGGTAGTTCCTTCTATGTAACAATCATCATAAAATTGGCGGCTGTTTGGATTATTGGTAAACAAAATATCCTGGTTGCCAATCAATCTGCAATTGTAAAATTGCGCTTTATCTCCGTCTGATTCAAGCGCTACCGCCTGACCTGCTGTGAATCCGGCATTGTTTTGAATGGTAATGTTTTTTGCAGTAAAATTATTCGCGTGGACAATGAAGCTATACGAATTCCGTGTATTAATTGTATCGCCTTTTCGTGTGACCTTGCCCGTATGATCGTCATTGGTAAGAATCGTTTTGAATTCGTCTTCGCCAATTACTGTTACAAAATCTTTGGTAGAATCAAGATGGAGTTTTTCTTTGTAAATTCCAACTTTTATAAAAACAGTTACCGCACTTTTATTGTGAAGAGGTATTGAATTGAAGGCTGCCTGCACTGTTGAAAAGTTGCCGCTCCCATCCTGTGCCACCACAATAATTTTCGATTGGCTTTTACAACTTTCAAAGCAACCAATCATCATCAGTAAATAAATAAATTGTTTCATTTTCTATTTATTCTTAAAAGATATAAAACCCCTTTCTTTCAACCACTCAGCGCATAAGTCTTTCCATAAAGAAGTAGAGCCGGGATTATTATTGATATTAATGGCGTGGCCTCCCTGCGGAAAAACATGAAAACTTGTTGAAATATTTTTGTCAAGAAGCGCCTGGTAAAACAGTAAACTGTTTTCCGGGGGAACGGTTTTGTCGTTAAACGCATCTGCTATAAAACAAGGTGGCGTTTGATCGGTAACATTGTTTTGAGTAGAATATTTTT
>Ga0157371_10001084_pt1 | contig 29465 bp, 26 predicted proteins | sample C45metaG_FD_113462 | JGI IMG/M metagenome (GOLD analysis project Ga0157371, IMG submission 113462) | Corn rhizosphere microbial communities from Kellogg Biological Station, Michigan, USA - C4-5 metaG | ecosystem: Host-associated > Plants > Roots > Rhizosphere > Soil | place: USA: Michigan... | reverse complement strand
TTCCTTTTGCACGACGTGAAGCTAATACTCTTCTACCGTTTGCTGTAGCCATTCTTTCGCGGAAGCCATGCTTGTTTCTTCTCTTTCTTTGCGAAGGTTGGAATGTTCTTTTCATAACTGTATATATCTTTGACTATTTTTTTAATTAAGAGGTGCAAATATAGTGCGATTTTTTTCTAATTGCAAATAGAATTAGAATTTTCTATAAGCCTAGCGCTGCTTTAAGCTTAATGTATCCTGTTTTGCTTACCGGCAACCATATATCTGTTTTCAAAAGAACAATATAGCTGTCCTTTTCTTTCAGTTCAATTTTTGTAACCTGCGCCAGGTTTATGATATAAGAACGATGTATTCTTATAAACTGTGCAGAGTCCAATGTTTGCTCAAAAAAACTCATTGTTTTATTCTTATGGAATATGCCTTCAACAGTACTCATCTTCACATAATCATCATCGGCTTCCAGATAATGAATATCAGAAACAGCAATAATTTTAATTACACCATTCTTTTTAACAACAACTCTGTTATTTTGTGTTGGACTAAGTGCTGCAGAATCTAACAACTCTTTGGTCGATTCATCCGAACTATTATTTAATCGGGCAGGCAATTTATTTATAGCTAGATCAAACCTGCTTTTTTCAATCGGTTTTAATAAATAATCCACTGCATTAACCTCAAAAGCTTTAATAGCATATTCATCAAATGCCGTAGTAAATATAACGGCCGGTGGTTTTTCAACCAATTCCAGCATTTCAAAGCCATTAATCTTTGGCATCTGTATATCCAAAAAAATGAAATCTGGTTGGTGTTGTGTAATCGCTTTAATACCTTCAAACCCATCATTGCATTCTGCCACAACCTCAATATGTGGAAAATCACTCAAATAATGTTTTACTACATCCCTGGCCAGGGGTTCGTCATCAATTAATATTGTTCTTATCATTTGCCTGAGGTATTTTAAGCGTTGTTATAAATATGTTATCTTCTGTGGCCTTTGTTTTTAGCAACTTCTCGTCAGCGAACAACAAATATAGTCTTCTTTTAATGGCTGACAAACCAAAACCAGTTCCACCTGTTGCCTTCATTTCCGGATCATAAGGATTTTGCACTATAATTACCAGCACATTGTTTTGAACCTTTACCTGCATAGAAATTGTAATTGCAGCCGAGGTGTTGTATAGGCCAAATTTTATAGCATTTTCTACTATAGGTTGTAATAATGTACCTGGCAAATATAAATTCAATGTATTTTCGTCAATATTAATATCTATGTTTAATCTATGGCTAAACCTTACCTTTTCAATATCCAGATAAAGCTGAATATATTCCATCTCTTCTCCTACACTAACCCAAACCTCATCATCGCGTTTTAAAGTCCCCCTTAAAAAGGAAGCAAGCTTGGTAATCATGGTACCGGCTTCTTTCGGATTTACTATTGTAAGCGCATAAACAGAATTCAAACTATTAAACAAAAAGTGAGGTTGCAACTGGTGCCTTAACTTATTTAATTCTGCCTCTTTTGATAAATTTTGAGCAGTAAGTAATCGCTCCTGCGTAGCAGACTGTTCTTCGAGTCTATACCATAATATATTAGCCAAAGCACACCACGCCAAAAATATAAAGACAATGATAAAACGAACTAATAGGGAAAGATTTAAAAAACTTTGGTAAGTAGTGTTATCTATGAACAAAAAGTTTAAAGCAAATTTACTTGCAATAGTAATAATCAGTGCCAGCATTAAGGTTAGCACCAGTATAAACAATATCGTTTCATTTTTAGGCTGATAATAGCCTAATAAATTACTCAAAATAATACAGGCAATAGCAAGCAAGGTATTAGTTACTAAACTATCAGCAACGGAAACCGGCAAACTAAAATTCAGTGTATAATAAAACAAGAATACAAAAATTGCAACCCATGCTAAAAAAATAACAAGAGCAAATTTTTGGATCTGAGGAACTGATAGTGGTCTAGTTGTCAAAACAATCTAATTCTGAAGTTGTAATTTGTATATGCTCTTTTAAAAAAGTCTGTCTCTTTTCTACCTGATCTAAAAAAGCGGGTACATCAATTGGTTCATGCATTATTGATGCAATTTCAGCTCCGTCATCAGGCGTCTGAATTTCATGCAAATCGGCAATGCATATAAATTTCCAGGTTACCAGTTCACCTGTACAGTTCTTAAATGGTAGATGGAAACTATCAGCAGATTCTTTTGCCTTTTCAAGCGCTTCTGCCGAATTTAATGCCAGCATCAATCTTAGTTGTTCATCAAACTGCGATTTGTAATTGCCATCACCACAAACTATTTCATAAATATATCTTACTAAAAACCATTTCATAACATAGGGTTTTAAAAATTCCTGATATCCACCCCACCAAATAATGCCACCCCTTTAATAATTATTATTTTTCTGGGTCCATCTATAACCTGGCCCATAGCCCGTTTATCATCCATACCACCAAAAATAGCTGTAACCTCTGATTTTACTTCCCAGCTAGGCGGTATAACGATCTTTAAGCCACCAAATATTGCTACAACGTCCAGAACTATTGTTCCCTCAAAATCAGCCTGGGTCAGATTTATGTCTGAACCACCAAAAATCGCAATCACATCCCCGCCCTTAAAATTCTTTGAGTACACGTTTTGATGGCTTCCTCCAAACACATTAACGGAATCAAGAATATCATCCTTATTAATATCACTGTACTCTCTAGGACTATCTGAATCTTCAGGCTCACTAAAACTGCTAAAATCAGCATGTTTTCTACGCCATCTTTTTTTCCATCGTTCTTTATCCCATTCAGTTCGTTTGGGTTTAAAGATCATATACAATCCAAGAATAATAAATGCAATAGCAAAGTAGTATTTAGACAAATCAAATTCACCTATGTCTTCGAGAGTAAAAAAACCGCCTACCAAAACCATAATAAGCCACCCGCCACCATTGAAGTTTCTCTTATAACCAACTAGCAGACCGATTACGATCAATAAAGTATGCCAGCTAATAACCCAGTGTGGGATATCAATACCAAAATTCCTTAAAAAGAACACCAGACCAACACCTAATATTACCAATCCACTCCATAATCTACTGGAACTGTTGTTATTTGTAAATTTTTCCATTCCTTAACTTTTAATGTAATGTACTAAGTCAAATTTATACAGAACAATACCATTACCCAAGATTAATGATTTATATCCACGCTAAAGATCGGTAAACGTGTATTTTTAATCGGTGAAAATATCCCTTACTTTTGAGTCATGAAACATCTCCTTATAATTATTTGCTCTTGTCTGCCCCTACTTATTGTTGCCCAAACTTCTCAGCAGTATAAAATTTATGATGTTAAAAATCAGAAAGTAATATCCATTACTGAATTAATTAAAGACTTAAACAAAACAGATGTATTATTTTTTGGAGAGGAACATAATGACTCTGTAGGCCATACTTTGGAGTTGGAAATCTTCAAACAAATGCACATGGCATATCCTAAAGCAGCTCTTTCGATGGAAATGTTTCATACAGATGTACAACCTGTTATAAACGAATATCTCGGTGGCTATATTTCAGAAAAAAACTTTATAAAGGAAGCAAGGGCATGGAATAATTACAACGACTACAGACCCCTTATCGAGTATGCAAAAGCCAACAAAATAGATGTAATTGGAGCCAATGGCGCCGCAAGATATAGCAACATGGTTAGCAAATTGGGATTGGATGCATTAAATACTCTGCCTGAAGAATCAAAATCTTTTTTACCCCGGCTACCAATAGATACCGCGACAGGAAATTATTACAATAAATTTGTAAAAGAACTTGGGAGCCATAATATGGGAGGTATGAAAATATATCAGACTCAAAATTTCTGGGATGCCACTATGGCCTGGTCAATTGCCAGGTATATAAAAAAACACAAACACACAAAAATAATGCAGCTTAATGGCCGCTTCCACAGTGATGAAAGACTAGGTACATTTGCAAAACTAAAAGGTATTTCAAAGAAGCTTATCATTTCAAACCTTTCGTGCTTCCCTTCGGCAGATTATAATAATCCAGAATGGGAAAAACACAAACACCTGGGTGATTATATTATTATAACCAACCCAGGTGTTAAAAAAAGTTTTTAGTTTACTTTTTAAGTAAATCTCTGATTTCTGTAAGCAGAACTTCTTCTTTAGTAGGGCCTGCAGGTGCTGCTGCAGCCACCTCCTGTTTGCGTTTCATTGAATTAATTCCTTTAACAAGCATGAATACCGCTAAAGCAAGTAATAAGAAATTAATAGCTACTGTAATGAAATTACCATAAGCAAAAACAACAGCGCCAGGAACCTTCCTTGCGTCTACAAGAGCCATTCCTTCGGTTACGCTTCCTTTAAGTACCACATACATATTACTGAAATCAACAGAGCCAACTATTGCTGAAATTAATGGCATAATAAGATCATTAACAACACTATCGATGATTTTACCAAAAGCACCTCCGATAATTACACCGACTGCCAGATCCATAACGCTGCCTTTAATGGCAAACTCTTTAAATTCTTTTACAAACCCCATAATAGTTTAGTTTAGTTTATCTAAAATTAGAAAATTAAACATTCATATCAAAGAATTGTTTTTGAGGAAATCCAAAAAAAATGGCCGCTCATCCAAGCTAAGCCATTTTTAACCTAAATTTAACCTGTTATTGGTATCCCTATGACGGACATCCACCATGGGTCCACTTGAACCAGATGCAAAGTTGTTACTTACAAAACCGCATATCAATGCTACCATTTAACTTCAGTAAAGATTATGCTAAGAAATATGATTTGCCATCTTTAATTTTGCCTTATACACGAAAAAGAACAACACACAAAATCTTATTTGCATAAAAACAACCAGGACATTCAATTTGGGTGATTAAGATTTAAAATTAATTTATTATGTTTGTCGCAACCTAATTCTGTTATTTAATCGTAAACAGTAAAAAGTATTGAATAAACTATGTTTAAAATACAAGGATTAGACTCAATTAGTAATGAGATATTGAATACTTTGCAAAGAAATGCAGAGATCTCCGTAAAACAAATTGCCTATAAAATTCATAAGTCGGAGTCGGCAACACACGAAAGAATTAAATTGTTAAAAAAAGGAGGCTTTGTAAAGGCATCAGTGCTATTGCTAGATTATACAAAATTCCATAAGGTAGAAATGGCTTATGTCCTTGTTAGGGTTAATGACCATTCATCATTGGCAGCTGCCAGTTTCTATCAGAAAGTAAAAACTTTTGACGAGGTAATGGAGTGCGCTCAGATTACCGGCTATTTTGATTTTCACCTTAAAATCGCAACTACATGCTCCAGAGCATTTTATAATTTTTTTGAAACAAAACTTAAGGCAATAGATATTGTAGGCGAAACATGCATCAATTATATATTAGCAGAGCATAAGTATGAAACGGCATTCAAACTTTCCTGATTTGTAGATAAAAGCTTTCGATATATGTTTACGGGTGAAACGGTAATTTCATTTATTCAATAGATTATCAGGCATTTTCTATAATATAATTGTGGCAATTGCTATTATATGAACGAAATGCGTATTTTTGAAGCAGGTATATAAATTACCGGGCCATTTACCCTATGCTTAAACAACATTTACAACAAAAACTCCTTCAAAAATTATCGCCTCAGCAAATTCAATTTATAAAATTGCTGCAGGTACCAACAGTTGCTTTAGATACACGCATTAAAGAGGAATTGGAAGAAAACCCTGCATTGGAAGACCCAAGTCTGATGATCGCAGAAGAGCCCAAAAGCGAATATGACGATTTAAATGATGCTCCTGATGATTTTGAAGGAGGATCGAAGGAAGAGAGTGTTGATGAGTTTAATGTTGATGATTACTTGCAGGATGACAGTGTAAATGATTATAGTACATCGTACAATAACAATGACGATGATGAAGAAAAAAAGGAAACTCCAATTGCCATTGAAAGTACTTTTTTTGAAAGTCTGCAAGAACAACTGGATCTTGTTCCACTATCGGATCAGGATTTCATTATTGGGAAACAGATTATAGGTAGTTTAGATGACGATGGATATTTACGAAGACCTATTACATCTATGATTGACGACCTTGCATTTTCTCAGAATGTAATGGTTGAAGAGGAAGACGTTTTTGAAATGCTTAAGGTTATTCAGGCATTTGACCCACCGGGTATTGCAGCCAGAGATTTGCAAGAGTGCTTAACGTTACAGTTGAGACGGAAGGATCCCAATAACCCAATTATTTTAAAAGCTATAGAGATTGTTGAGAATTATCTTGACGAGTTTACAAAAAAACATTACGATAAACTTGAAAAATCTTTGGGCCTAAGCAGTGAAGATCTTAAAGAGATTATTGCTGAAATATTAAGACTTAACCCCAAACCCGGAGATTCTAATCAGGTAACAACAAAACAATTACAGGTTATCCCAGATTTCCATGTATCAAATAATGACGGTGTCTTAATACTTACTCTTAATTCAAAAAATGCACCTGAATTAAGAGTAAGCCGTTCTTACATTGATATGTTTGATCATTACGATAAGGCTGCCCAAAAGGACAAAAAAATGAAGGAAGCAGTTCAGTTTGTAAAACAGAAGCTGGATTCTGCAAAGTGGTTTATAGATGCCATTAAACAAAGGCAACAAACTTTGCTTAAAACTATGAATGCCATTATGCAGTATCAGTATGAGTATCTTCTTACAGGCGATGAACGTAAAATGCGTCCAATGATCTTAAAAGATATTGCAGACAAGATAGACATGGACATTTCTACAGTTTCAAGGGTTGCAAACTCCAAATATGTCCAAACAGAATTTGGTACTTTTCTATTAAAATCATTCTTCTCTGAAGCAATACAAACCGAAAGTGGAGAAGAAGTTTCAAATAAAGAGGTTAAAAAAATCCTTGAAGATTGCATTGGTAATGAAGATAAACGCAAACCCCTTGCTGATGAAAAGTTAACCGAAATATTAAAAGACAGGGGATACAATATTGCTCGTAGAACAGTTGCTAAGTATAGGGAACAAATGAATATCCCAGTCGCACGTCTTAGAAAAGAGCTTTAATATTTAATTAACTATTACCACATTTTTGTGGTACTAAATACTTCGTATACGTTGTTAAGCTGGAATCCTAAAACTATTTCGTGGCTTCCATTCGTAACTCTATTCAGATCTGAGGTAATAAAATCATAGGAATAAGTAAGATTAATTAATTTACTAATATTTATCCCTGCCAATGCAGCAAATGAGTCGTCCTTGCGATAACTTCCTCCTAACCAAAACCGATCTTTAAAGCTCATTTTCATATTAATATCTATTGATATCGGTGTAGGACTTACTTTTTTTAACATAATTGAAGGAGTGGCTGATATCTCCTCTGAGACAAAAAATCTGTAACCGGTTGTCACAAAATAATGTGGGACTTCCTTTCCAAGATTAAATCCTGGATCATTTATAAATTTTAATTTCTGAGATAAGATCTGTTGAACTGATGCGCCAGCAAAAAATCTCGCTCCATACAACCATACTCCAAGTCCAAGATCTGGCTTTATCTGACTTTCAAAAACATTCTTAGTTGCAGGTTCTGTTTCATTATCTTGAAATTGCAATGAACCAGAATCAAATCCTATCCTTGTTAATCCTGCTGCAACACCTACTGAAAGGTTTAACTGATTTGCCATCTGTAAGTGATAGGCATAAGTAATATTTGCATCCAATCTCGAAATTGGCCCTACTTCATCTAATACCCCAATTACCCCCAAACCATGGTGTGAGGGAGAAGCAGTATAATTCTGCATATAGTTTCTGCTCATCGGGTTATCTCCCTTATCCGGCAACGATAGTGGATTTTTCCATAAATAATCATCACCAAGTTTCCAATTTGCAGAAATAAATGAAGTTTGAGGAGCATCATCTATACCCACCCATTGTTTTCTATACCCTACTTTTATATCGGTATAGTTTTCCATTCCACTTAAGGCAGGGTTTAAAAGGTAATTATTAAAAATATATTGAGTGTATTGAGGCCTTTGCTGCGCATGCACTTCAATACCTATTAATACAAATACCAGAATAATATATGTATATATTTTCATGTTCTTTCAATAATGAAGATAACAAATCTTTCCCCTACTTAATTATTGAATATACATAAAATATACTTCTAAAGAGCGTTAGAAGTATCTATGACAGTAAATTTTGCCTTAGCAAAAATTCCAATTGTTTATTAGCTAGCAATAGCTGCTCAGTAAGTTCTCTATTTTCTTTTCTCAATGAATATATTTCGAAAGCTTTTTCGATATTAATCCTTAAATCTTCATCCATCCAGGGTTTTTGAATGTATTTATATACCTGACCTTTATTAATCGCATCAATAACGGCATTAATATCCGCATAGCCAGTAAGGAGTATTCTTATAGGATCAGGGAAATCGGGTATAATTGATTCCAGAAATTCAATACCTGTCATTACAGGCATCCTTTGGTCGGTTATAATAATGTGAATATTTTCCGATTCCAGCACTTTTCTACCTTCTAAAGCAGATTCAGCTGTAAAAACGTTAAATAATCTCCTAAAACCCGCCTTAAAAGAGTTCAAATTATGAACCTCATCATCTACATACAAAACGTTAATCAATACATCAGAACTCATCTTCTTTAGATTTTTTTGATAAATATATTGCTTTTATAAATTCCAATGAACTATTAGAGTGAAAAAATTATTTAAACATTAAATCGTTAGTGTTTAAATAAAAAAAATAATTATAAGCTTTCATTGTAATGCTTAAAAGCATATTTTTAGTAGAAATTTAGTGAGGGCTAAATTTAACTCCCAAAGGGAAGAATAATTTGATATTTCTAAAAAATGCACCTGAATAACGAAATAAGTAAGTCTATAAAAGATTTTATCACACGAAGCCAGCAATACAGAGACAACTATACTCCGGTATTTTACAGAATAAATAATCTTGAAGAAGAAATTAAATTAAACAATTTGCTTACCGAGAAACCATTTATTCAGGTTTATGATACTATTAACAATCAACTTAAAGATTTAGTAAAAGGCTTAAACCCTTCAGTCATATATAATGAAATAACCATTAATGAAGCGATTAACAAGCACTTACAAAACAAAGATGTACTTAAATATGGGGTATGGGTTTATTACCCGTGGCTAGAAAAATTAGTCCACATTTTGGATGAGGAAGAATATATCCTTGTTAGAACCAATCGAAACAAACATAAGATTACCCAGGAAGAACAAGATTTGCTTAGGCAAAAGAAAATTGGAGTAATAGGACTTTCAGTAGGACAATCAGTTTCGTTGACACTTGCAATTGAAAGAGGTTGCGGTGAATTGAGAATTGCTGATTTTGATGTTCTTGATTTAACAAACCTTAACCGTATCCGCTCGGGTGTGCAAAATGTTGACTTAAAGAAAACTGTAATCGTTGCTAGAGAAATAGCAGAACTCGATCCTTACTTAAAAGTTACATGCTTTAATGATGGGATAACTGAGTCTAATATTGATCGATTTCTTTCAGAAAATGGTCAACTGGATTTACTTATTGATGAATGTGATAGTTTTGACATTAAGATAAGTGCAAGAAAGAAAGCCAGGGAGTTGAAAATACCAGTACTAATGGAAGGAAGCGACAGATGCACAATTGACATTGAACGCTTTGATTTGGAACCTGACAGGCCTGTGCTTCATGGTTTTGTTGATCATATGGACATGAGTGTTTATAAGTCTCTAAAAACCATGGACGAAAGAATACCATACATTGCTCCGGTAACAGGTATTGAAACTTTATCTCCCAGGATGAAAGCTTCTGCCATAGAAATTATGACTACCATTAGCACCTGGCCCCAACTTGCCAGTGCAGTTACTTATGGAGGTGGTATAACGGCTGATATCTCAAGAAAGATCCTTCTTGGAGAATTAAACATATCCGGAAGATTCTTTATTGATATGGATGAACTCATTTCTGATAAAAAGAATGAATCAACTAAAATAGAAGAAATTACGGAGCAAAAAATGACCGTAACAGAAATTGAAGCTTACATACACAATAACAACTTTGGTGATGCTGAGGGAGAAATTATTGATGAAAGCACTATAGAAACCCTTATAAAAAGTGCCAACAAGGCTCCCTCAGGAGGAAATAATCAACCATGGCATTGGCACTATCAAAATAGTACACTCCACTTGTTAATGGATAAAAGTGCTGCAGGGGCTTACCTGGATCCTGATTATATTTCATCCTATATATCATTAGGGGCTGCAATAGAAAACCTACTGTTAGAAGCATCTGCGAACGGCTTAGAAGTTAACTGGAAGTTCACTCCTGAACATCTTCCAAATCACGTTGCCTTATTCAGATTTAAAACAGGATATAATGCCGATGAACTTGATAAAAAACTTGCAGCGCAAGTTAACTCCCGACATACCAACAGAAAGCATGGTTTACCAGTTGAATTGAATAACGACGACCTTTTACAATTAAAAAATCTTGCAGAAACTATTGAAGGTGTAAACCTACAATGGCTTATTGATGATGAACAAAAGAAAGTATTAGGTGATATCTCAGGAAGCACTGATCTTTTGAGAATATTTACTCCTAAAGCACATCAGGATTTCATTACCAGAGAAATGAGATGGACTCAGGAAGAAATAGAAGACAGTGAAGACGGCATAGGAATTAATACATTGGACATGAGTAATAATGACCAAATAGGTTTAAGGCTGATAAAAGACGAGCGAGCTGTAACTTTTTTAAATAAAATTAATGGTGGATCTGCATTTAGAAAAACAGCAATACGTCAATTCCAATCTTCAACTTCAATAGGACTTATAACCTTACCGGATGCATCCTCATTGAATTATTTAAAAGGTGGTATGGCTGCCGAAAAACTGTGGCTTGCTGCTGCAGATCTTGGCTACCAAATACATCCGGTAAACGTTCCTGTAATATTTTTTTATAAGCAAAATTTCCAAAAAGAAAATGATCTTTCATTGGCAAACAATCGTCATATTTCAGAATTACATGAAAAATTTAAGGAATTGTTCAATATTACTAATAATATTGCCGAGGTATTCCTTTTTAGATTGTTTAAAGCAGATAAATCTGAGCGTCGTACTATTAGAAAACCTATCATAAAAACACTGTCCTTTGGAAACAAATAAGCAAATAGATAAATTATACTTCAAAGCTTTCAGAGCAATTGATAACCGCGCCGACTGCATGAAGTTTATAGAAGGCCATACACATGTTTTGGAGGTATTTGGTATTACGCAGATTACTTCAGCGAAAATAGATTGGGTACTTAACCCAGATGTTTATGTAGTATTGGTTAGTGAAACTCCCGATGGCCCTGCTTTGGGTGGTGGAAGAATTCATATAGCGAATGGAATAAACCCTTTACCAATTGAAGATGCGGTAGGACATATGGACGAAAGAATCTATAAAATGGTTGAGGAAAGAACAGAAGCTGGTACCGGTGAATTCTGTGCTTTATGGAATTCATGGGAAATTGCAGGTCTGGGTATTGGAAGTATATACCTGGGCCGAACGTTTATAGCACTTGCTTACAGACTAAAGTTAAAAACACTTTTTGGTTTATGTGCTCCTGCAACTTACAGAAACTCTGTAAAAATAGGATTCAGAATATTACGTGAGATTGGTATTGATGGAAAATTCTATTATCCTAAGGAGCAGCTTACTGCTACTTCTCTATTAGTTGAAGATATTGAAGGACTACCGTTGGCACCTGAAGATGAACGTAATGAAATTTTCCGCTTGAGAAGTGAGAAAATAACTAAAACTGAAATTGTAACCAGTAAGGGTGCAAAGATTGAATTGACAACAGATTTTTATATTTAAGGCTTTGTTTAAGAATTTAATAATATTACTATTATTTACGGCTACCTTTTTAAATGCTAAGGCATTTGAAACTCCCAATGCTCCTACCCTTTATACCCTTGACAATAGTATTACCAAAAAAAATATACAAGAGGTAATTGGTAGCCAGGACTTTAAAGAATATACATCCAATATATTAAACCTAGGCTTTGGGAATAAGAACTATTGGATTAAGACTTCGATTCCCCAAAATCTTATAAATTATAATAATCTAATTTTATTTATAGATCAGTCAAGGCTTTCATTTGTTAACATTTTTTATGTTAAGGACAACAAAGTTTTGCTTAATCAGCATTTAAAGAATTACAATCTGATTTCACCAAGTAATTTAATCGGAAATGTAGCTTACAACAATATTCCCGATTCAATCATCAATACTGATCCTGACATTTATATAAATATCGTTTCCAAAGAGTTATTTGTTGCCCCTGTAATGATCCAGACCAAACAGGAAACAACTACACAATTAATTAGAAGAGACTTAATATTTGGCTTATACTCAGGTGCTTTACTGATTATGTTTCTGTACAACCTGTTTCTCTTCTTTAGTGTCAGGGATAAGAGCTATGTTTTTTACGTTTTCTATATTCTATTCACCTGGCTTTCTCAAATATCAGTTCAGGGTTTTGCTACAAAATACTTTTGGTCAGATAATCTATGGCTGCATGAACATAGTGTTACCATATTCTCTTTAATTGCTTTAATATCCGGGCTAAGTTTTTCTATTTCATTTTTAAACACTCAAAAATTAGTTCCAAGGTGTCATAAAATTTTACAAACATTAGTTGGACTTTCTGCTATAACACTAATCTTGGCATTAACCAACTATGTTTCCTTTGCCTTTGCATTAATGCAACTGTTCACTGCATTAAGTTGCATTATTGCATTAATTATAGCTGCCTATGGCTATTTTAAAGAAAATGTAAAGCCAGCGGGTTATTACTTACTTGCATGGACTGTATTAACAATAGGTATATGTATGTTTATAGCTAAAGATTACAGGATAATCCCTTACAATATATTTACAATTTACATCTTGCAAATTGCATCTGTTATTGAGGTAACCCTTTTATCTTTTGCCCTTGCAGATAAGATAAATCTCTTCAAAAAAGAGAAAGAACAATCGCAGGCAGAGGCTTTAAGAGTACTTATTGAAAATGAAAAATTAGTACGTGAACAAAACGTATTATTAGAAATAAAAGTTAAAGAGCGTACAGAAGCTTTAGAAAATACCAATCAAAATTTAAATGAAGTCCTTGTAAATTTAAAAGAAGCCCAATCTCAACTTGTTGACGCTGAGAAGATGGCGGGACTTGGACAACTTACTGCTGGTATTGCCCACGAAATAAACAACCCAATTAACTTTGTTACTTCAAATATTAAGCCTCTTGAACTGGATATAAACGAGTTGGATGATGTAATTCATATGTATGAAAAGCTGGATTTAACCGGAAATGTTGAAGAACAGCTTAGTGCGATTGAGAATTTTAAAAAACGGATTGACATTAATTTTGTTAGAAGTGAAATAAAGTCATTATTAACCGGAATTGGTGATGGAGCCAGAAGAACTGCAGAAATTATCAGAAGTCTAAAAAACTTTAGCCGTTTAGATGAAAATGACACCAAGCCGGTTGACTTAAATGAAGGATTAGATTCTACATTGGTTTTAATTAGAAGCACTTTTCCTTCTAACCTAAAAATTGTAAAGGACTATGAGGTTCTTCCGCTTGTTGAATGTATGCCGGGCAAGATCAACCAGGTATTTATGAATTTAATTACCAATGCTATCTATGCTATCAAGGCCAAACCAGAACAAAATGAAGAAGAATCTGTAACTATAAAGACCTGGCAAGAAGAAAACCACGTAAAAATAAGTATAAAAGACAGTGGAACAGGGATGCCTGAAGAGGTAAAACAAAAAATATTTGAACCATTCTTTACTACTAAGGATGTTGGAGAGGGAACAGGATTGGGTTTATCTATAGTTTTTAGGATTATTGAAAATCATCATGGAACTATTGATGTTGTAACAAAAGTGAATCAAGGTACAGAATTTATTATTACCTTGCCTGTAAAGTGAAATTAACAATTATCTATGAATACGCCAACAGTACGGGTACTTTATATTGACGACGAAGAGAACAACTTACATGCTTTTAAAGCGGGCTTTAGAAGACAATATGAGATCTATACTGCTATTTCAGCAGCAGAGGGCTTAAAGATATTGGAAAATGTTCCTGTTCATGTAATTATTGCAGATCAAAAGATGCCACAGACTACAGGTGTGGAGTTTTTTAAAAGCATAATTGAAACCTATCCCGATCCTATAAGAATCTTACTTACTGGTTATACTGATATTGAAGCGCTGGCCGATGCTATTAACCATGGTGATATTTACAGATACATTACCAAACCATGGAATGACTTGGAGCTTCATAATTCTATAAAAAATGCTTATGATGCCTACAAATCTAAAATAGATTTAAGGAATAAAATGGCTGAATTAGAGAAAACCAATGATGAACTAAACAGGTTTATTTACAGTATTTCACATGAATTGAGAGCCCCACTTGTTTCAGCCATGGGGATAGTAAATCTGGTGAAGATGGAAGGGCTTTTTAACTCAAGCGGAGAATACTGGGGTTTGATAGAAACCTGTTCCAATAAACTGGATTACTACATTCAAAAGACGTTACAATATTATAAAAATAACAAAACTGTTGCGAAACACACACCCGTTGATTTTACAAAACTTATAAATGAACTGATTGAGCTTTATTCTTATACTGATAGAGACACCCATTTCCATGTAAATATTAAACAGAACATCCCTTTTTACGGAGATGTTTTCAGGATAGAAGTGATATTGGGCAATCTGATATCTAATGCTATTAAATATCAGAAAGAAGACGAAAAAAATAAAAAAGTTGACATAAATGTAGACGTTAACCAAGCCGCCGTAGAAATTACCATTGCCGATAATGGAATGGGTATTTTAAATGAACATCTTGAAAAGATTTTCACACAGTTCTTTAAAAGTAAGATTAACCACGGCAGTGGTCTGGGTTTATTTATTGTTAAAGAAGCGCTCAACAAGATTAATGGAAAGATATCTGTAAGTTCAGATACTGCAGTTGGTACAACATTTAAAATTACTATCCCTAATGTTAAGTAAGTACAAAAAAGTGATGTTGGTAGATGACAATGAGGTTGATCTTAAAATAAATTCTAAAATCATTTCAATCTCTAAATTGTTTGACGAGACCATTTTATGCCATTCGGGCGAGGAAGCCTTGTCTTATTTAAGCAAGCATATTAATGACGTAGATAACCTTCCGGACTTTATTCTTTTAGACATACAAATGCCGGAGATGGATGGATTTGAATTCTTGGAAATCTATAAAAAGTTCCCGGCAGCAGTAAAGGATAAATGCCTAATTGCCATACTTTCATCAACCTTAGATTTTGGCGATATTAAAAAAGCAGAGGCCAATCCATATGTTATAAAGCTTTTAAAGAAACCTCTATTCCCTCAGGAATTAGAAAAATTATTACAAAAGTACTTCGTTTAAATAAGTAACCATAAGAAAATTGGTGAGTAACTAAGAAACATTTTCCGGCTGCTCTAAAGAACAATTGAAAAATGTTTCTTAATTATGTTCAATTCTATCTCCCCTGAACTATAGGGAACTGAGAAATTCGTAAACTGGTACACCCATAAGGTACCAAGGTAATTTCTTCTTCAGGAGTAGTTTCAATACCATAAACAAAACTGTATGGAATCGGCCCTGCCATTTCATTATACAACTGCCACGAAGGAATTCTTTTACCCTTTGTTTTAATTGCAATTGGAGAACTCTGAAGATTCCATGGATAATTAGAAACCACGCCGGTTTTCTCTACCTTATATTGCTCATTAAGTTTGTTATCTGGCGTTTCAATTAATCCATAATTCCATGCCGAAGATGATCTGATCTCATCATAATAATTTCCATATTCTATTGGATCTTTATCATTCTTAACTCTTGTTACTTCTTCCTTCATTTTTAAAGCATAAGTAATTGGGCCGCGTTCAACAGATACTGAATTTTCATACCATCTGTTTTTATAAATATGCATTGGCAATTCCAATTCAACCACATCCCCAGATTTCCATTCACGCTCTATTTTCACTATCTGATTACCTGCAGCTTCTTTAAACACCTGTCCATTGATCTTTACAGATCCTTTTTTACACCACTCAGGTATTCGAAGATGAAAAGGAAAAGATGCCGATTTAACCTTTTTCCCCATGCTAAGTGTAAATTTGATGTTCTCTTCAAAAGGGTAATTTGTTTCTTCTTTAAAGGTTACTTCAACCCCATTCGCAACTGTGGTTTTAACTTCGCTAGCAGAATATACCAAAGCCGCCACCCCTTTATCTGCTGTCTGATACCAAAGATTTTGTGCAAATTTAGGCCATCCCTGATGCATATTTGAGGTACAGCAAGGGTAACCGGTAAGTAAGCCATAACAAATATCAGTACCATTATGATCCTGATTAAAATTACGGATATGCCTGGTAACCATTACCTGATTTGCTTGCTGATAATATTGACGATCCATGAAATCATCAGACACCTGAGCAGGCAAAGCATTAAATGCAATCTTTTCAAGGTGATCAGCATAATTAATTTTGCCTGTAATTTCAAGCATACTTTCCAGACTAAACATCATTTCAACCGCACTGCAAAGTTCAGACCCCTGGGTTGGATTGTTGCCATGCAAATCTTCATCCCCGCCATATAATCCATGCGCCATGCCATTTTGTAAGCGAATGTCTTTAAACCCTTTATCAGTTGCTTCCAGATATTTATTATCACGATGGTGCTGATAATAAACAATAGGTTCCTTTATTCCCTGAGCCAGATTCACACAGTGAATGCTTCCAAAATCGGATAACATATCTGAGTTTAAAAAAGCATTGGTATAATCAAAAGTCTGTTTATGTACCAACTCTCCAAGATCCAGAAGAAACTTATCACCAGTAATATCGTATAACCAATATATTACCTGAAGATTGTCACCTCCCCTATATCGTGCCCAAAAAGACCAATGATCAAGCGGTTTTGATGGGAGCTCTTTCAATTGATACTTAAAATAATTGGTCATTAATGTAATTACTCTTTTATCGCCGGTAGCAGAATAATATTGCTTAAGGACTTTCAGCATTACCATTTTTGGCCACCAGTCTCTGCTATTGTCACGTTGCATACCGCGTTCATAACTATAGTCTGTGGTTGGTCCAAAATAACCATCGGGCTGCTGGCTTTTAATAGCCCACTCTACCCATGGTTTTGTTTTAGCAATAAGCACCTGATCATCCAAAAGGTAAGCCAGAGGTAAAAGACCATCTATCCAATAAGGGCCACGCTCCCACTGGTCCCCATCTCCGCCAAGCCATCCGTTTCTCTCGTTCATTACAATAGGATAAAGCTTATCCAGATTTCCTGTGGCTCCATTCTTCTGCCGAATCAGCATCTCTCTTAGCCAGCCTTGTGGTTTAATTGCACCTAAGGGTAATTCTTTATATGGGTTTTGATTAGAGTTTACTTGTGCATTAGTATGTAGTACCAAACCGGTTAGCATGGCTACCCCCAAAAAACATACAGTAGAAAACAAATTGTTAATTCTCATATGAGGCCTATTTATTGTGCAACTTATAATCCAATAATTTTATAGCGTAACCACCAACAACACTGCGTGCCTGGAAGCCTACCTGTTTACCATCAGTAGTTTCATGCCAATCACTTAATGGCACCCTACTGGTCGATTCAAGAGAGAATTTATTAATTGGCTTAATGAATTTCTCAAAATCAGCCTGATTATCAGCCAAAGTAGCGGTCCACATAATCCAATCAGATTTAGTATAAGTTTTACGACTATCTAATGGCAGACCAAATGTATTTTGCTTTTTCAGATAAAAGTTGATTTCTTTTTTATAAACCTCTTTAGGAAAAATCCCAAGATCCAATACTTTATCCCATACCAGGTTATACTTTTGGCTCCAGGTATTCTTCAAATCAAATGTTAAAGCAAAATGATCTCCTGCATCAGCCATTTCCATCCATTTCGTTGCCATCTCTTTAGCCATTGGTGTATACTTTGCTGCTGCTTCCTTTTCTCCCAATTGTGTAGCAAGCATTCCATAACCGCCTAAAGCTACAATCGCTTTTACTGATAAATTCGTATTTCGTGCAAGGTGACCCGCAAAATCGTCAGTACACAACTGATTTGCAGGATCAAACCCATCCTTACTTAAATAGTCGGCCCATACAGAAAGCGTTTTCCAATGCTTTTTCGCGTATTCTGCATTGCCTTCAGCTTTAGCAATTGCAGCAGTAAGAATTACCATATTACCAGCTTCTTCTACTGGCATATCCTCGCCATATGTTTGGCCATTAGCTAAAGGATAGGTACCTAAATCATGAGCGGGAAAAGGTTTTTTCCATTTTCCACTTTCACTATAATAAAATATTCCATTTAACATTCCTTTTAACAGATCAGGATTGTATACCAAAAACAATGGTGCAGATGGATAAGTAACATCAACTGTATTTATAGAACCATTACTAAAGTTCTCTTTTGAAAGGAATAAGATATCACCCTGCGGGCTTTCTACTAATTTATGTGCAGAAATTGCCTGACGATAGGAAATGTTAGAAAGATCAGCATATGCTGCACCACCGGCTTTTAAATTTGCTGCATAATACTGTTTGTTAAATGCAATACATTTTTGCAAAACAGTTGCATGCTCATTATTTGCAAGGGTAAGCTGCTTATCTATGGTCTGATTATTTTTGCGGTTCCACCATGGCTTTAAGTTATCACCGAAATACTGAACCGATTCAATATCATCATACCCAACCAAAACAGTTTTTTCAATCGCTGCATCACCAACGCTAAATGGCAATACGGTAGCTAAAGTCAAGCTTTTCCCTTTCGCATTAGATGATCCCGCTTTTCCACTAATAAAAGATGAAATAGCATTTGCTGATGAAGCAATATATTGTTTACCGCTATTTTGAGGAATACCGATGTACATATATCCCCAATCTATCCTGATATCGTCTCCTCTTTTTTTCAATACAGGTTGCTCAGTAGTACCAGCTTTAAGTACGGAAAGAGAACCATTTTTATAGGCTGACGCCTCAATTTCTTGAGTAGGGCTATTGGTAGCAATATCAGTTGATGCACCAAAGAATACCTGGGCATTATGCTTTTGCCCATCGTTAGCTTTTAGCTTGAATGAGACATAAGAAACTGGTCTGGCCAACAGATCAAGATCATCCATTAGCAATGGCGATGTAAAGGTAACCTCTAGATCTACTTTACCGGCATTAAACTTATAAATAGTCTGTGTAGCATTAATAGTTACACTGCTCTGTTTTGCTGTTAGCACTGATTTTAACTCAGCTGCTGGTTTTTCAAATGATAAACCAACATCTAACCATTGGCCACCTGCGGTATTTTTAATATGTGCTGCGATAACATTTTTCCCCTTTTTCAATATCCCCTTTATCTTCTCATCAATTGGGATATAAACATATTTCCCTGTCCAGCAATTGCAGTTGTAAATTTTAACTCCGTTTAAAAACAAGTCGATATTATCATCATGATTAATTCTTAGGTTTAAACTTTTCACATCAGTGCTTTGAATATTAAACTCACGGCGCATCCAAAGGTTGCCACTTTTCCATTGGGTTTTTGCATCTCCATCACCAAACGGAGCATTTCCGCTTTTCCAATCGGCATCATTGTAAACAGTTTTTTCCCAACCTGCGGCAGGGGCTGTTTCTGTGTATTTTGCCGTGTAGCTTTTCTCTTCGGCAGTTGGCACAAGAGTTTCGAAGCTTTTTTCAGGTTTGCCTAAAAAATTGTAAACTTTTCCATCAACCTTAATTAATCCCGTTAATGCGTGATTTGTACCTGTCCAGTGTTTTGTTGGAGCCGCATTGAGGTTATCAGAGAACGACCATATACTAAAATAAGGATCGTGTGTAATAAGTGGATAGGCAGGGGCTTTCCGTTCCTGAGCAGACACGCCAAGTATGGTGGTTACCAGACCTAATGAAAGAAATAAACGTTTCATGTTTGTGTATAAGTGGTTAATTGTTTTCTATATAGAAAGATTGACTAAAAGCCCCATTTGCAGCTATATCCCATGCCTCTACCCTTACCCATGTTCTATTACTAAGTTTAGTTTTAAGCTGCAATAGCTTAGACCCAAAAGCTTGTGTTTTAGTAAGATCAACCTTTTCTCTGTATACCTTGTTACCATCACCTGATATGATCTCTACAAAATTCATTGGAAAAGTCCAGTTTAGTTTAAGCTTTATGTTTGCAAAACCAGATTTACCCAGTATTATTGTTTCGCCTGAATGCTTTCCATTTATAGTCAATTCAGGAATTAGCACCTCTCCGGTACTTGCAAAAAACTTACCCTGCTGCATTACATCCAAAACCGGTTGCCAGCCTTTATCAAATTCAGGCAAATCATCCATCATCAGATAATTAACATTTAAGTGTGCATACATCTCATTTTCAGGAGTTATTGTAAAAAGATCAGCTTCTGTAATCACAGTTTTTTTCAGGTTCCAATTGTTCATATCATCCATCAGATCCAACACCCTCTTTCCCAGTCTTGGTTCCGACAAATCTGCAGGCATTGCTTTCCATGCTGCTCCCATAAAATGATCTGATTTAAAAAATGTTTCATCTTTGTACACATCAGGTGCATTTACAGATCCCTTTGTACGGGCATGCGCTGTCCAGGCCAATCCCTTTTCATCTTCAAGGAGTTTCAGCATATCATCTTTATCACCAATATGATATATTTTACCATATTGAGGATGATCCTCTGTATAAGGAGCCTCTTTCTTGCGCAACATGATCCAATAAACTGGTTTAGGAAAAAGTGCTAACCAATGGCCGCCAAAAAACTCATTAGGTTCTTCACCTGGTAACAAAAGAAGTTTGTTGTCAGAAAGACGCTTGCATTGTTCAAAAAGCGCGTGCAATTCTTTTAACCTTGTCTCATCAGGGCCTTTAGGATGCGCAGTATAATGAAACTCTGCCAGGTGCACAATATCTATACCTGTTTTCTTAAATACATTAACAAAGTCAGGCACTTCAGGTATTGGTTTATTTGCCAACACCACTTTCATAATAAACTCATTATGAAAATGACTCGACATCGTTTTATAACCTGGTAACTTAACATAGCTGTCGTTATGTGTAAACCTCTTTATCTCAGTAAAGGCAGCATTTTCATCATCCGCACTAAGCAGGCAAAAGAAATTTAGGCGTTGCTTAGTATCAGGGGGTGAGTTAAACCATGGAACAAATCTTCTGTCGCCTTCTAAATCCTGACGAATCCCGATACCATATCCATTAGTCATTTTTCTGTAGTTCTTACCATACCAGGTAAATTTCAGATTAAAGGCTTCATCTAAAGGATAAAAGTATTGATGAGGTGCAGGGAATATCGCCAAAGTCCCTTCCTTTCCCTTTGCAGCTATAGTTCTATATTTTACAGCTATATTTTTTGAAGTGTCAGTATCAACGGCGTTTACAGTCTGCAAGGTGTCTCCGGTATTTATCCATGATATGTTTTTCCAACTTGCCGATCTGTTAATTAAGCCCGCATCATATACAATCGCAGTCGAGTCAATTTTGGTAGCCATCACAGCTGCTATGTTAAACAACGGACTCCCGTTGTAAAAAGTAATCTCGAGGTTACCTGAAAAACGATCTGCCTTTAAAGATGAAATGGTAACCACGGTCCTGCTCCCTATGGTCTTTACAGCCGCAGCTGATTTTTCCAACTCTACATTATAGGTCTTGTATTTCTTTTGAGGAACTTTATCAAAAAATATATTCCATCCGTTTTGCGATATCAAATCCCGTTTACCAATAGTAAGCAAAAAGGCAGGATCAAGATCTGTTGAAACAAGTTTTGCTTTTTTAGCTTCACCAATAAGCAGTCGGCTAAATAACGGTTTCCCCTTTTCCATATTCAGGTCGACCTGCCCATAATTATTATTTCCGGCTGGCCAGGTTATTTTTAAAACATTTTTGCTGTATGTTGCTGTAACTCCAGACTTACGATCAAATTTCTGAGTATTTACCTGAGAAACCTGAGCTAAACTAATACCTGCGCTGCACCAAAGAATGAATACAACTGTTATTAATTGTTTACGCATCTTCTTAATTTATATTTGGTTATAAACAAAGAAAGAGAATATGAGCCTGATAAAGTAAAGAATCTGTCTCAAAGTTTCTCCAATGCGTATCAAAATCACCAAAGTATCTTGCTCAGCTCTTCAATAAATAAATTTGCAGCCTTCTTTTGATAGATTCCCTTTTGCCTTAGTATAAATGCTCTTTTGTAACGTTCCTTTCCGGCAATTGGAATAGCAACCAATGTATCCCAGCTGATGATGGCTTTTTCATTTAAAATAGTTACCCACGAAGTGCTTTCTACCAGGGTAAGCAATGAACTCACCTCATTCATTTCAATCTTGATCTTAGGTGTAATCTTACGCTTACGGAAAAGCTCGTTTACATAATCTCTTGAACTAAAGCCCTTACCTGGTAAAATAAGCTCCAACTCGCCAAGCTCAGCTACTGTTATCTTTTTTAATGATGCCAGCGAATGCTTTCGCGAAACTACCATCACAATTTTAGAAGAAAACAAAGGCTGCATTTCCAGTCCCTGGTTATCAGATTCTTCATGAAAACTAAGAATGATATCTAGTTCGGCAGCCTTCAACTTAATTTCCAGTGATTCCGGAGTACCATATTCAATAAATATTTTAATCCCGGGATACTTTGATGAAAAAGGGGCCAATGCTGGTAATACCATTGAACTAAAAGCATAAGTAACCCCAATCCTAAGATCACCAATCGCAAGATTGTTCAATTCAGATATCGCCGCTTTTGATTTTTGTACATCCAATAATATCTGTTTCGCATGAATCAGAAATACACTACCCGCCTCTGTTAACCGAACATGCTTACCAACCCTGTCAAACAATAACATACCCAGTTCTTCTTCCAATTGCTTTATCTGTTGCGATAAAGTCGATTGAGTTACAAAAGATTCAGCCGCAGCTTCAGTAAAATGAAGATGTTCAGCGGCTTTTACGAAATAATTGAGTTGTCTAAGTTCCATAATCAATCGTTAAAACTAATGAATATCATTAAAACAATCAATTTTACAACTCAATAACTTATTCCGAAATTTGTAACGTCTTCAAGACATCTACCACACATGAATATATTTAGATCATTAAAATACCGCAACTTCAAACTTTTCTTTTATGGCCAAAGTATCTCTTTAATAGGAACATGGATGCAAAAAACTGCTGTAAGCTGGTTAGTTTACCGACTAACAGGATCAGCACTTTTATTAGGTCTGGTTGCTTTTGCCAGTCTAATCCCCTCTCTCATATTATCTCCTTACGCGGGCAGTTTAATTGATAGACACAACCGTTATAAAATCCTTGTCATTACCCAAATTATATCTATGATGCAGGCAGGAGCACTTGCAGCAATAATCTTTTTCAAGTTTTATAACATTCCAGCCATCATCTTCTTAAGCCTTGTACAGGGCATCATAAATGCTTTTGATGTAACCTGTCGACAATCGTTAATGGTAGAAATGGTAGACCACAAAGAAGATCTGCCCAATGCAATAGCATTGAATTCTACAATGGCTAACCTTGCGCGAATTGTTGGGCCTGCTATAGCAGGAGTAATACTGAGTACATTTGGCGAAGACTTTTGTTTTGTAGGAAACTTTTTAAGTTACATCCCTGTGCTACTATGCTTGTTCCTAATGAAACTGAACCTTGGCGTTACACAAAGATCAGAAAAAAGCATTTGGATTGAACTGGAAGAAGGCTTTAAATATGTATCCAGTGACAGAGAACTTAGCAGCATGATCCTCATGATCGGTATTAGCAGTTTATTCGTAATTCCATTTAATACCTTAATGCCAATTTTTGCCAAAGATCTCTTTCATGGCGATGCAGGAACATTTAGTTGGTTCGAGAGTGCTGCAGGCCTAGGCTCTGTAATTAGTGCAATGTATTTAGCCAATTTAAGGTCTGCTAAACCCTTAAAAAGAATTATAGTCCTGGCAAGCACCATATTTGGGGTAAGCTTAATCTTGTTGGCTTATTCCGGCATATTATCATTAGCCCTTGTATTCATGGCCTTTGGGGGTATAGGTATGATGGCACAAACATCTGCAATAAACACTTACATTCAAACGCATACTATTCCTGAAATGAGAGCTCGCGCTATCAGTTATTACATTATGGCTTATCAGGGAATGATCCCTATAGGCAGCCTGCTTATTGGCTGGACAGCTCAAGCTTTTGGCCCGCGATTAGCAGTCTGTTTAGCGGGGATAATTGGTTTATGTACTACCGCTATGTTCGTTGTTTATCAAAACAAACGCTCTGGCCGACAACTTTCTTTCCAAACAATACTGCATTTAAGATAAAGTGAGAAATTGCCTTCACACAATATCATATTACTGTCATACCTCCAAAAAAACACTGAAACGATTAAACCATTTACTCATTTCTTCGTTTATATTTATGAGAGCGTTAATTTAGATGGCGGGGGTAAATCTTATGATTTATCTCCGCTTTTCTTTTTACTAACCAACAGATAACAAACATAAAGTAATAAGATCCATCCCGGAATAAGCTCAACAGACATTTTTAATCCTGTTATCCACATAATAACTAAAATACCTACAAGAAATATCAGACATAGGTAATTCGACAAAGGATAAATAAAAGAAGGGAACTTAGTCTTAATCTGGTCAGCTTCTTTACTCTTTCTAAATTTCAAATGAGTAATACTAATCATCAGCCAGTTGATAATTAGTGATGATACCACCAGCGACATTAAAACTTCTAACGCCTTCTCAGGCATTAGCTTATTAATTATAATACATATTGCTGCAAATAGACTCGATATTAAAATTGCGTTTATTGGTACCGAATTCTTATTCAACTTCGATAAAAAAGAAGGTGCATTCCCTTGTTCGGCCAGGCCAAATAGCATCCGGCTGTTACTGTAAACACAACTGTTATAAACAGATAAAGCAGCAGTTAGTACAATAACATTAAGCACATTAGCAATTACACTAGTAAAATAAACAGTTTTACCTAAAAGTGTAAACTGAAAACCCTTTAAACTCTCAAACACCATTACAAAAGGACTACTATCAGTAGTAATATTTTTCCATGGAGATAAAGAGAATAAAATTACCAATGCCCCTACATAAAAAATCAGAATCCGGTAAATCACTTGATTCGTAGCTTTAGGAATGGTTTTTTCAGGTTGCTCGGCCTCCGCAGCCGTTATCCCAATTAGCTCCAACCCACCAAAAGAAAACATAATTAATGCTATAGCAGCAAGCAATCCCTGGTAGCCTCCTTTACCATCAGCACTAAATAAACCTTTAGCAAAAAAACCACGGTCATTCCATAAATTTTCAATACCAGCTTGTTCACCCCCACTACCGCTAAAAAGCAAATATCCACCAAAAATGATCATTGCAATAATAGCTACTACCTTAATTATTGAAAACCAAAATTCCACCTCGCCATATACTTTAACAGAAGTAAGGTTTAAGGCATTAATCACAATAAAAAAGAAAAGACTTGAGGACCACAGAGGAATTTCAGGCCACCAGAAATGCACATATATCCCTATAGCCGTCAATTCCGACATACTTACAAGTATATACAAAACCCAATAATTCCACCCAGACGCAAAACCGGCAAAAGACCCCCAGTACTTATAAGCAAAATGACTAAAACTTCCTGAAACAGGCTCTTCAACTACCATTTCGCCCAACTGCCGCATAATAAAAAAGGCAATAACACCGGCCAGGGCATAGCCTAAAATCACAGAAGGTCCAGCTAATACAGCTGCCGGACCAATGCCTAAAAATAATCCTGTCCCTATGGCTCCTCCAAGGGCAATTAGTTGAATATGCCTGTTTTGCAATCCTCTTTTAAGTTTTTGCTCGGCAGGCTTTTCGTTGGCTTGTTTCAATTTTTATGGTATTTATTCAATTACAGTATGAGTATCACTCAAAATTTCAACAAAAGTGGGAACTTATATTGATTTGAACGATTAAAAGAATAAATATTATCTAAACTGTTTCGGCTTCAGCTTTTGAGCTGCAAGCTCTGCTATTTCAGCAATTCTCTTTTGTCTGGTTTCTGGCCGTTTGGCAAGAGTAACCCATTGCAGTATCATCTTTTTAACCGACTTGCTCAGACTGCCAAAATAATCACCAGAACCAGACTGCAGCTGGAATGCTTCCTGTAAATCTTTTGGAACAACTAATTCTTCTACATCGTCCAGAATAGACCATGAGCCATTTTTCTTTGCAATTTCAATACTGCGTAAACCTGCCTCTGTCATCAGCCCCTCTTCTATTAGGCGTTCAACTTTCGCCTTATTAATTTTCGACCAATTACTTGTTGGCTTACGCTTAGTGAAAAACTGTATAAAACTTTCTTCATCAATCGTTTTTCTGGTACTGTCAATCCAGCCAAAACAAAGCGCTTCATCTACTGAATCACTCCAGGGTATACTTGGCTTAGAAGATTTCTGTTTATATTGAACAAGCCACACACATTGGCTTGAGTTATGATTTTCTTTCAGCCATTGCCTCCATTCTTTCCTGCTTGCCGGACAAAAAGTTTCTATTTCCTTTTTCTGCATACTGCCAAAATACACAATTCAACTTACAACCAACCACATACAAAGGATCATCGTAAAAAAATCTCAAAATAAATTTGCGTAGCTAAATGACTACACATATATTTGTAGTCAAATAGCTACACAATGAATTTAAGAAGAGATGTATTTCAAGCCATTGCCGACCCAACAAGAAGGGCAATACTTCTGCTGGTGGCATCACAAGCTATGACAGCTGGTGCAATAGCCTCAAATTTCGACACAGCAAGGCCAACGGTCTCAAAGCACTTGCAAATCCTAACTGAGTGTGAATTGCTGGAACAAAAACAAAATGGTAGAGAAATTCACTATTACATAAATGCAAAAGGAATGAAAGACGTAGCCGACTTTATTGAGCCGTTCCGCAAAATGTGGGATGATCGATTCAACAAATTGGAAACCATAATGAAAAACTACCAATCGAAAAAATAAACCCTATGGAACAAAAAACAAAAATCCATGCCGAAAATGGCAAACAGGAATTAATAATTACCAGAGAATTTGATTTACCTCTAGAATTGCTCTTTAAGGCATATATAGAAGCCGAAATTGTTGAGCAATGGATGGGAACAAAAGTACTGAAACTAGAAAACAAAAAACATGGCAGCTATCAGTTCCAAACAAGTGATCCTAAAGGGAATATAGCATTTCTAGCTAATGGTGTCATCCATGAGTTTATTCCAAACCAGAAAATTACCCGGACATTTGAAATGGACAATGCCCCTTTCGATGCCCAGCTTGAGTTCCTGCAGTTTCAAAAACTTACCGATGACACCAGTAAACTCACGATGCATATTATATACAAATCAGGCGAAATAAGAGATAAAGTACTACAATTGCCATTTGCGCAGGGTATAAATATGGCACATAACAAACTGCAAAACATTGTAAGCAAATTAAAATAACACATCATGACAAAGAGAAATAAAATCATCTATTGGATTGCCACACTCTGGCTCGCATTAGGAATGTTATCAACCGGCATAGTACAATTAATTAAAATGGACAATGAGGTTACAATGATGAAAAACTTAGGTTACCCGCTGTACATTCTAACAATACTAGGCATCTGGAAAATATTAGGAGTCATAGCAACGCTTCTTCCTAAACTCCCCCTGCTAAAGGAATGGGCTTATGCAGGTTTCTTCTTTGCCATGTCTGGAGCCGTATTCTCTCACCTGGCTAATGGCGATGGAGGAAAAGATCTTTTTGGTCCAATATTATTACTAGTGCTGACTTTTGTATCTTGGTATTTCAGACCTGCAGACAGAAAGCTCATTTCAGTTAATCTATAAAAAGTTATGAAAAACAATAAAAAAGAATTGTCAACAGAACAACGCGAAGAATTAATCAAAACCTTGAAAGACCGTTTTGAGAAAAACAAAAACCGTCATAAGGATATTGAATGGGAAAAAGTAGAAACCAAACTCCATGCTAATCCAGAAAAACTTTGGTCACTTGATGATATGGAAATAACCGGTGGTGAACCAGACGTTGTTGGTTACGATAAAAAGACCGGTGAATATATTTTTTATGATTGTTCGGCCGAAAGCCCAAAAGGACGCAGAAGCTTTTGTTATGACCGGGCTGCTTTAGATGCGAGAAAAGAACATAAGCCACAAAACAGCGCTATTGATGCAGCTGCCGACATGGGTATTGAAATACTAACAGAAGAACAATACCGCGAGCTACAGCAATTTGGCAAGTTCGACACCAAAACATCGAGCTGGCTAAAAACACCTGCCGACATCAGAAAACATGGCGGAGCCATTTTTGGAGATTACAGATATGAAACTATCTTCATATATCACAATGGTGCCGAATCTTACTATGCTGCCAGAGGCTTTAGAGGTGCGCTGAGGATCTAATATGTCACAGATATTACAAGAAGGCCAACACCTAAAAAACTTTAATTGTTTGCCTTCTTGTCCCATTTGTAAGTGCCCACAACTTATCATTATCATCTTTTGCTACAGGGGCCTTCACTTTTCTTTCTGCAAGTATATGAGCCTCAAAACCAGACGATTTCCCATATTCAATACTTATACGCTTGCCTGCATAAAGCAACAGATCATAAGTATACATTGTCCAGGGCCTGGCCTTTTCCAGAATCATACCTGCCTTTGCATAACTAGCAAAATTGTTCAAATCCGCTTTACTGCTACGCTTTGGATTCACGGCAACTCCATTAATCTTAATTACAGGTGCCTCAGGCCAGCCAATTATCATCAGATCACACCTCCCTTCAACATCTTCAGGAATCATTAAATTGGTTGATGGCAGGCCTTCTTTTTTGGTCAAAAACTCTAATTGTTGTGGTTTGGGCAATGCTACCCCCGGACTACCCCTTTCCAGTTCAAATGCCATGGTAACATACCCTGCAAGTTCAATCTCCATATTCTTACCCGACGTAAATTTTGCAGGCCAGGCATCCTGATACGGAAAAACAACATTTGCATGGTAGGTCTGACCGGGAGCCCCTTTAAAATTAACCGACTGATCAAATGGGATAATCAGCTTTTGTGTGTTCGCATTAGTATTTCGGACTACCAATACTCCCTTATCTCCACTCCAGCCAACATAACCATAAGCATGGCCTTCATCTGGCCGGCCACCTACATATACAGTATTGGTTAGTGCATCACGATGATTTTTAGCCCAATTATCTTGTTTACATAATACCTTCC
>Ga0157371_10001083_pt1 | contig 29467 bp, 25 predicted proteins | sample C45metaG_FD_113462 | JGI IMG/M metagenome (GOLD analysis project Ga0157371, IMG submission 113462) | Corn rhizosphere microbial communities from Kellogg Biological Station, Michigan, USA - C4-5 metaG | ecosystem: Host-associated > Plants > Roots > Rhizosphere > Soil | place: USA: Michigan... | reverse complement strand
CTGTGGCTGAAGACCACGGCGAGCGCCGCGATCATGCGAATCAGATTGAGATTGTTGTTCTTGCCGCCAACGTAATCCTGAACGGTCTGCACGGATACCTCACGCCTGGTGTTTGGAGCCATGCGTCCCGATTGTAGTCAGATCCAGACCCAATGCAGGCGTTATGGCCTTTTGCCGGCCCAAAGCGTGGAGCGCTGGGAATTTCTGACGCCCCGGACCACCGTACATCGGTCAGGGGGAACCCGCCGCACCGCGAATGACGCTGGAAAAGCGTGCGACAATTGTCCATTGTTTTATTCATATAGAAATTCATCGAGGTATTCATGTACGACTGGCTCAATGCCTTGCCCAAGGCCGAACTGCATCTGCACCTGGAAGGCACCCTGGAGCCCGAGTTGCTGTTCAAGCTGGCCGAGCGCCATGGCGTCGTCCTGCCCTGGGGCGATGTCGAAGCCCTGCGCGCCGCCTACAACTTCGGCAACCTGCAGGAATTCCTCGACCTCTACTATGCCGGCGCCGACGTGCTGCGCACCGAGCAGGACTTCTACGACCTGACCTGGGCCTATCTGCAGAAGTGCAAGGAACAGAACGTCATCCACACCGAGCCCTTCTTCGATCCCCAGACCCACACCGATCGCGGCATTCCCTTCGAGGTGGTGGTGCGCGGCATCACCCAGGCGCTGGCCGATGGCGAGAAGCAACTGGGCGTGACCAGCGGGCTGATCCTCAGCTTCCTGCGCCACCTCTCCGAAGACGCCGCCCAGGCCACCCTGGACCAGGCGCTGCCGTTCCGCGAGCACTTCGTCGCCGTCGGCCTGGACAGCTCCGAGCAGGGCCATCCGCCGAGCAAGTTCAAGCGCGTCTTCGCCCGTGCCCGCGCCGAAGGCTTTCCGGCCGTGGCCCACGCTGGCGAGGAGGGTCCGCCGGAGTACATCTGGGAAGCCCTGGACCAGCTCGGCGTGGTGCGGATCGACCACGGCGTGCGCGCCTTCGAGGACGAACGCCTGATGGCCCGGCTGATCGACCAGCAGATCCCGCTCACCGTCTGCCCGCTGTCCAACACCAAGCTCCGCGTGTTCGACGACATGAGCCAGCACACCATCCTCAAGATGCTCGACCGCGGCCTCAAGGTCACCGTCAACTCGGACGACCCGGCCTACTTCGGTGGCTATGTCACCGAGAACTTCATGGCCCTGCACGATGGCCTGGGCATGACCCGCGAGCAGGCCCAGCGCCTGGCGCAGAACAGCCTCGACGCCCGCCTGGTGAAATGAGCATGCCCCTGACCGCTGCCGAGATTTCCTACTACGAGCGCTTCGCCGAGCGCCTGGCCGACGCCGCCGCCGTGGCCATCCAGCCCTACTTCCGCGCCCAGCTGGCGGTGGACGACAAGGGCGACGCCGCCATCGCCGGCCGTCGCTACGACCCGGTGACCATTGCCGACAAGGCCGCCGAACGGGCCATGCGCGAACTCATCCAGGCCGAGCACCCGGATCACGGCATCCTCGGCGAGGAAGAAGAAAACGTCGCCGGCAGCAGTCCCCTGACCTGGGTGCTCGACCCCATCGACGGCACCCGCGCCTTCATCACCGGCCTGCCTCTCTGGGGCACCCTGGTGGCGCTCAACGACGGCAGCCGTCCGCTGATCGGGGTGATGAACCAGCCCTTCACCGGCGAGCGCTACCTGGGTACTCCGACCGGTGCCTGGCGCAATGGCGCGGCCCTGCACACCCGCACCTGCACGAGCCTCGCCCAGGCGCGGCTGATGTGCACCAGCCGCGACATCTTCGATACCCCCGAACGCCTGGCGGCCTTCGACGCCGTGGCCGCCGAGGTGCAACTGGCCCGCTTCGGCGGCGACTGCTACGCCTACTGCATGCTGGCCTCGGGTTTCGTCGACGTCATCATCGAGGCGGGCCTGCAGCCCTACGACGTCCAGGCGCTGATTCCCATCATCGAAGGCGCCGGCGGCCGCATGACCGCCTGGGATGGCGGCGACGCCCAACAGGGTGGGGCCATCCTCGCCTGTGGCGATCCGGGGTTGCATGCGCAGTTGGTAGAGCGGTTGAAGCATCTGGCGTAGGGTGGCGCTGAGCGGAGCGAAGCTCAACATTACGGTGCGTCAGGTCTGGCTTGTCGGTGTTCCGGCTGCTTATCGAGTGCTTTGATAGTTCTTGTTTCGCCCACCCGGGCGACTCACTTTTTTTCAGTCGCTGCTGCGCGCCCCGGACTACGCGTCCCGGGCTACGCGCCCCGGACAAAAGTAACCAAAACCGCTTGCCCCAGTCATCCGGCCCGGCGCGAAGCGCCGGGTCCACTCACCCCAGCACCGTTCCGGGGTCGGGCTCCAGAACGGAGCGATTCGCCAGCCTGAACGTGTTGGTTGAAAACCCATGAACAGCCCGTGGCCCGTAGCATGGACAATGGCGAAGCCTTGTCCACTGACGGTTTCGGCGCCCAACAGTGGAAAACGCTGCGCGGTTTTCCACGCTACGCTCCCTGAACACCGATTCTCAGGCTGGCGCTCCGTCCCCGTCAGACCCGTAGCGTGGACAACGGCGAAGCCTTGTCCACTGACGGTTTCGGCGCCCAACAGTGGAAAACGCTGCGCGGTTTTCCACGCTACGCTCCCTGAACACCGATTCTCAGGCTGGCGCTCCGTCCCCGTCAGGCCCGTAGCGTGGACAACGGCGAAGCCTTGTCCACTGATGGCTTGGTTGCCCATCTGTGGAAAACGCTGCGCGGTTTTCCACGCTACGAATCGCGATGGCATCTCTGCAAGCGCTCCCTAAATTTCAGGCTGGCACCCCGTCCCCGTCAGTGACGCCGAGCAAGGCGCGAGGGGCAGGATGCCCCTTCGTGCCGTGCCCCGGAGCGTAGCGAAGGGCCGAAACGTGGGGACAAGCGTTTTTGGTTACTTTTTGGGCGTTTGAAAAAAGCGACTCGTCCGGCCAGGCGAAACAAGGGCTATCAACAAACCTCGATAAACAGCCAACCCACCAAGAGCAATCGCGGCCATGGGCCGCTCCTACACGCCCAATCCAACCAGTAGGAGCGGCCCACGGCCGCGATTAGTAGTGCTCCATCCCCTAGCATCGACGGACCGCCACGGCCGTGATTGGCCCTCTGGCCCCATGCCCGGTAACCCCTTAAGCCCCCTCTAAGCCAACTCCCGTATACCGGCAGGATTCCGCCAAGAGTCCCCGCCGTGCTCCCCTCGTCTTCCCCTGCCTCCCCAAGAGCCGCACAGCTGGAACGGGCCCTGCTGCTCAGCTGCCTGGCCGCCTACCTGCTCGCTGGCCTGTTCGGCCGTGGCCTGTGGAAGGCCGACGAGCCCTATTCCTTCGGCATGGTGTGGAATTTCCTCACCACCCCGGACTGGTTGATCCCCCGGGTCGGTAGCGCCCCCTTCATGGAAAAGCCGCCGCTGATGTACTGGACCGGTGCCCTGGCCACGCGACTGTCCTCGCCCTGGTTGAGCGCACCGGACGGCGCTCGGCTGGCGGTGCTGGGCTGGATGCTGGTGACCCTGGCCGCCCTCGCCTGGCTGACCCAGCGACTGCTGCCCGGACGCAGGCGCCAGGCCGTGCTCGCCCTGCTGGGCATGCTTGGCGTGGTGCAGCACAGTCACCTGCTGATCGCCGACGTGCCCCAGCTGGCCGGTGCCACCCTGGGCCTGGCCGGCCTCGCCGCCCACCTGCACGACAATCGCCAGCCCTGGCGCCATGGCCTGGCGTTCGGCAGCGGCCTGGGTATCGCCTTCATGAGCAAGGGCCTGCTAGTGCCCGGGGTGCTGGGCCTCACCGGAGGACTCTGCGCCCTCTGCTGGCCCCAGAGGCTGGTCGAGCCGGAAGGTCGTCGCTGGCTGCTCGCCGCCAGCCTGGCCGCCCTGCCCTGGCTGCTGATCTGGCCGGCGCTGCTCTGGCGCGAGGCGCCGGAGCTGTTCCACACCTGGTTGTGGACCAACAACATCGGTCGCTTCTGCGGCCTGGAAGCACGCAACAGCGACAGCGACGGCCTGCTCTCCAGCCTGGCGGATCTGGCGGCGCTGTCCTTTCCCACCGGGCTGATCCTGCTCGGCGCTACGCTCTGGCGGCTGCATCACCGGGGTGGCAGCCCCCTGCGCCGGCTGGGTCGGCAGCCGGGCCTGGCGACGGTGGTGCTCTATACGGTCGTCTGCCTGGCGGTGCTGCTCAAGTCGGCGGTATTCCGCAGCCTCTATCTGCTGCCGCTGTTTCCGGCCCTGGCGCTGCTGGCGGCGCGGCTGGAGCCGTCGCCCGCCTTCGCCCGGCTCGGACGTATCCTCAGCCTGGGCCTCTGGACGTCGGTCATCGCCCTGCTGACCCTGGGCGGTCTTGGTCTGGCGCTGGGCTGGCCGCTACCCTGGCCGGCCCTGGTCCGGGATCACCTGCCGATAGACGCACGGCTGCCGGTAGGCCTGCTGGCCTGGACCGTCGCCCTGCTGGCAGTGGCCGGCTGGGGCCTCGTGGTGCGAGTGCGCACAACGCTGGCGCCGGCCAGCCTCTGGTTCGTCGGCTTGACGATCAGTTGGACCCTGGCCAACAGCCTCTGGCTGCCCTGGGTGGACCTGGGCAACAGCTACGCACGCCCCTTCACCGACTTGCAGCGGGTACTCCCACCCACGGCCTGCGTGGCCAGCTACGGCCTGGGTGAATCGGAGCGCTCCATGCTGCACGTCTACAGCGGCTATCCCCCGGTGGAGATAACCGACCTGCAGCAGGTGCCCTGTCCGATCCTGGTCGTCCAGGACGAAAGGCACGAGGCCGTCGCCGTACCTGGGAGCTGGCAGGAACTCTGGGAGGGGGCCCGGCCCGGCAATCTCAAGGAGCGCTTTCGCGCCTTTCAGCTCAGGCCGCCGCCCTAGCCCCCTGTCGATCACGCCAGGGCTCGACTGCCCAGGCTGACCCTCGCTCGGGATCGCATCAACCGGGTGCCAGGCTCTGCCCGTCCAAAGCCCGCCCCTGGCGCGCACATCGATCCGTATCGAGGACATGCCCGTCTCCGCCCGCGTGCCAGAGTGAGGGAACAAATCTCGTCAGCCCGGTCCTGCCACCCAGTCGCGACGACCGCACCAGATCGAGACCAGAACCTTATCGCCGTCCTCGACAGCTTTTTCCGCTGCGGCCCGTAGCACCAGCCTGGAGCAGGTGGCGTTGCCGGCGGACGTCGCCAAGACCAATCTGCTCTACTGCTTCAACAACAAGGAGGCACTCCAGCTTGCGGAATGGCAGGCGCTGATGGACCAGAAGGTCCAGGTGCAGGCGCTCTGCGGCCGTACCCTGGTCGACGAGCCACTACGGGGCCTGGTAATCCTCATCCTCGAGGGCTGCGCCCGCCTGCTGAAGCCTGAGCGCCGTTCAGGACGCCAGGAAGAAATCGGCGAACAGCTCGCTCAGCCTTGGCCAGAGTGGCGCCGGCAGGTCGTGGGCCATGTCCTCTATCAGCTCGAAGCGAGCACCGGGAATGGCCCTGGCCACGGCGCGGCCACAGGCTGGGCGTAACAGCGGATCCCGCGCCCCATGGACCACCAGGGTCGGCGCCTGGATACGGCGGGCGAAGGGGCGCAGGTCGCCGCTGCCCAGCAGGGCGAACAACTGCCGCTGTACACCATCCACATCCACCCCACGCGCCAGGATACGTTGCACCAGCCGTTCGAGATCGGCTTCGCCCTGCCGATAACGGGGACTTTCGATACCCCGCAGCAAGCTCTTCTGCCGGGCGACCGCCGCATCCGCCGGCAGATCGGCCGGCGGCCGCAACAGCAGGCTGCCGAGCAGCCTGAACGAGGGCGGCGGCAACAGTGGCTGATTGGTGGACGAGAACAGGATGCCCAGGCGCACGACCCGCTGCGGCCAGTCGGCGGCGAGGATCTGGGCGATCATGCCGCCCATGGAACCGCCCAGCACAAAGGCGCGCTCCAGGCCCAGGTGATCGAGCAAACCAACGGCGTCAGCGGCCATGGCTTCCAGGCGATAGGGCACCGTGCTGGTCTTGCCCAGTTGCGCCCGCCCCAGCACTGGCCACAGGGAGGGCGGCTGCCCGCCCGGCCAGCTCAACCGCGAGGACTGGCCAACGTCGCGGTTATCGAAGCGGATCACCCGCAAGCCCCTGCGCACCAGCGCCTCGCAGAAGCCTTCCGGCCAGAGCAGCAGTTGGGCGCCGAAGCCCATGATCAACAGCAACGCCGGATCGGCGGGGTCGCCCCAGTCCTCGTAGGCCAGTTCGAGAGCGCCAACCCGGGCACGACCTTCACGTATCTCCATGGCTCCCCCACGAAAGCGGTAAAGGGGCATGCTACCCCAAGGCCGCCACGGCGAAAGCGGCAGAACCCGGCAGTCACGCCATAAGGCTGCGCTATGCTCAGGCGACCCTCTCCTGGAGACCACCGCCATGGCTGCAACGCCGCTGGACTATCACCTCACCGACGAAGCGCGGGAAGACCTGCGCCAGGCCATCGGCGTACCGCTGCGCCTGTATAACGAGGCCCAGGTCGGCCCGAGCGGCTACCGGGCCCTGGTCATCACCCTGACCCGCGGCGGCCAGCCCCTGGGCGGTCTCTGGGGCTACACCAGCTATGGCTGGCTCTATGTGCAATTGCTGGCAGTGGACGAAGCCGCCCGCGGCCAGGGCGCCGGCCGCGAGTTGCTGTTGCGCGCCGAGGCCGAGGCGATCAGCCGCGGCTGCCATGGTGCCTGGCTCGATACCCACGAATTCCAGGCCCGCGGCTTCTACGAGCGGCTGGGCTATGAGGTGTTCGGTGAGCTGGCGGACTACCCAACCGGCTTCGCACGCTTTTTCCTGCGCAAACGGCTGAGCTGAAGACGATCAGCGGCGCCCCTGGCTCAAGGCGTTCAGACCGGTCGACAGCGCCTGCATTTCCCGACCGAGCTGGCGCAAGGCGCCGGCATCGCGCGCGCCCTCTTCACTGGCCGCGTGGATCCGCACCGCGAGTTCGTTGATTTCCTGGGTCACGTGGCTCTGCTCCTGCGCGGCCACGGCGATCTGCTGGGCGCGCTGGACGATACCATCGAAGCTGTCCACGGTGCCGTTGAGGGTGCCGGCCACGGCCGTGGCCTCGTGCACCACGATCTCGGTGCGCTGCACGCCGGCCTGCATGGTGGCCACCGCCATGCTGGAGGCCTGCCGCAACCGGGTGATCATCTCCTGGATCTCGTTGGCGGAAGCCTGGGTACGCCCGGCCAGGGTCCGGACCTCGTCGGCGACCACGGCGAAGCCACGGCCCTGCTCACCCGCCCGGGCGGCCTCGATGGCGGCGTTGAGCGCCAGCAGGTTGGTCTGCGCGGAAATCGACTTGATCACGTCCAGCACGCTACCCACCCGTTCGATGTCCTCACCGAGCCGGGTGATGGCGCCGGCCGCGCCACCGATCTCCTGGGCCAGGCCCTGCATGGACTCGGTGTTGCGCACCATCTGGCTTTGGCCGGTGAGCACCGTGCCGAGCGACGCACGGGCCACGTCGGAGCAATCCGTGGTGTTGCGCGCCACCTCGCTGGCGCTGGCCGACATCTCGGTGATCGCCGTGGCGAGCAGGGTATTGTCTTCGCGCTGTTTTTCCGCGCGGTCCGCCAGCCCGTGGGACAGCTGGGCCAGTTCGGTCGCCTGCCCTTCCAACCGCGAGGCATCGGCAGCGATCCGGCGCAGCATCTCGCGCAGGGAGCCGGCATAGCGATTGACCGCGCCGCGCAGCCGGCCGATCTCGTCGGCGCGCCGGATGTCCAGCTCGGTGGCGTTGGCCCCCTCCTGGCCCAGGCGCTCGATCTGTACGGTGGTCTCTTCCAGCTGGGCCAGCAAGCGACGGCCGGCGAGCCAGGCGACGCCCAGCAACAACGCCAGGAGCGGCAACAGCAACAACAGCATCTGGCTGGTCAGGCGGGTGGCGAGCCCGGTGACCTGGGCTTCGGGCGTAACCAGGCCAACCTGCCAACCAGTCGCCTCCATCGGCACCAGCGTGACGTAGGCGGCGCCATCCAGCTGGCGGTCGTAGGCGAGGCGCAGGGTCCGATTGCCCGCTTGGTCGAGAGCATCCGCCACCGCCTTGAACGCCGCCTCGCCAGCGACCACGTCGGCCAGCGTTGGCAATCCCTTGGCGCCTTTGACGCCGGGGAAATACAGCAGATTGCCGCTGTGATCGATGGCAAAGGCATAGCCACCGGTCACACCGCCCTGACGCTCGAGAAAGGCGGCGAGGCCATCGAGCTTGAGGTCGAGCGTCGCCACGCCGGCGAAGGCGCCCTGCTGGCGATAGGGCACGCTGCAGGTAGTCATGGTGACCTTGCTGACCGGGTCCTGGTATGCATCGGACCAGACACAACGTCCCGCCGGTGCCGACCGTGCGCCGCGATACCAGGACTCGTCGCGATACGCGGGCGTCTGGGCGGCATTGTAGTCGTCGGAATACGCCAGGGCGTTGCTGGCATCGCGCGCCCAGAAGAAACTGCGCCGATCCACGCCCGGGTTGAAGGCATTGGCCTCGGGCCAGAGGCCGCCGCCGGCGATGGCCGGATCTCCATGACTGTCGATCAGCCGCGGCAGGATCGCCTTCACCAGGGCCTCGTCGTGCGGCAGGGTTTCGCCCAGGTCGGCCAGCGCCACGCTGGTGCCCTCGATGCGCGCCAACTGCAGGGCGAGTTGCCGGGCGATGGCCGTGGCCGATTGCTCGGCGGACGCGGTCCCGGCGGCGACCAGTTGCGGCTTGCCGCCGAGGGCCATCACGGCATAGACGGCCACGGCGGTCAGGCCCAATAGGCACAGCACGCCCAGGCTCATGCGCCCGGCGATACGGGTGGGTAGCAGAGTCATACTGCAGCTCCAGGATAGCGAGGATGGTGCCGGATTACGGCCGGATCGAGGAAAAATTGCACGGAGCAGTACGCCTTTTGGAGCTGTGGCGCTGACGGGTCCGCCATTAACTGGAGGTCAGGAAATTGCCGATTCGCGCATTTTCTTCGGCCCCCTCCAACAGCGGCACCTCGGCCTCGTCCTTGAGCTGCACGCCGGAGAGCTTGCGCCGGTCGGCCTCGCGCATCAGGTAGAGCAGCTTGTGCGCCGCCAGGCCGTAGGCGAGGCCTTCCAGGCGCACGTTGGAGATGCAGTTGCGATAGGCATCGTTGAGCCCTGGGCGCGGACCGTAGGTGAAGTAGAGGCCGAGGCTGTCGGGCGAGCTGAGACCGGGTCGTTCGCCGATCAGCATCACCAGCAGTCGCGCCTTGAGCAGGCCGCCGATCTCGTCGCCCACCGCCACGCGGCCCTGTTCCACCAGGGTCACCGGCGCCCAGCGCCAGCCGTCGGCCTTGGCCTGGTCGGCCAGGCGCTCCAGGAACGGCAGGGCATGACGATGCACCGCCAGCGCCGAGAGGCCATCGGCGATGACCACGGCGACATCGAAGCCCTCGGGATGCTCGGTGGCATAGGCCTGAAGTTCGCCGGCGGATTCTCCGGACAGCTTGCGGCCCAAATCCGGGCGTTGCAGGTAGGTGTGTCGATCCGGCGCGGCGCTCTTGAGTACCAGGACCTCCCGGCCCTGGGCGGTCAGGCCTTCGCGCAGTGCCTGGTGGTCGAAAGGCAGGTGCACGGCATCACGCGCCTGGGCATGGGCGGCCTGGAAATCCAGCTGGGCAGCGGTGGGCAAGCTGGTCCCGGCACGGCCGAGGGCGATCCGGGCCGGGGTCAGGCGCCGCAATTCGGCCCAGGGGTCGGGACGGGCACTGTCGTTGGGGTTCATGGAAAGACTCCTGAGCTATTAGGTTCATCGCGGCCATGGCGGTGCCGATGCGGCCTTATCGCGGCCATGGGCCGCTCCTACAAGCTCCCTCCGTATCTGTAGGAGCGGCCGATGGCGATCCTTCCTACAACTGCGCCAACACCCGCTGGAACGGCGCCGGCAGGCCCTCGCCGAGGCGGAAGCGACCATCCTCCAGGCGCAGGATGCCCAGGCGGTCGAGCCAGGCGGCGAATTCCGGTGCCGGTTGCAGGCCCAGCACCTGGCGGGCGTAGAGGGCATCGTGGAAAGAGGTGGTCTGGTAGTTGAGCATCACGTCGTCCGACCCCGGGATGCCCATGATGAAATTGATGCCCGCGGCGCCCAGCAGGGTCAGCAGCATGTCCATGTCGTCCTGGTCGGCCTCGGCATGGTTGGTGTAGCAGATGTCGCAGCCCATGGGCACGCCGAGCAGCTTGCCGCAGAAGTGATCCTCCAGGCCCGCACGGATGATCTGCTTGCCATTGTAGAGGTACTCAGGACCGATGAAGCCAACCACGGTGTTGACCAGCAGCGGCTGGAACTTGCGTGCCACGGCGTAGGCGCGGACCTCGCAGGTCTGCTGGTCGACGCCATGATGGGCCCCCGCCGAGAGAGCGCTGCCCTGCCCCGTCTCGAAATACATGAGGTTGTCGCCCAGGGTGCCGCGGCGTTGCGACAGCCCCGCCTCGTAGCCTTCCTGCAGCAGCGCCAGGCTGATGCCGAAGCTCTCGTTGGCGCCCTGGGTGCCGGCGATGGACTGGAACACCAGGTCCACCGGCGCGCCACGCTCGATGGCGGCGATGCTGGTGGTGACGTGGGTCAGCACGCAGGACTGGGTGGGAATCTCGTAGCGCTGGATCACGGCATCGAGCATCTTCAGCAGCTCGCAGATGCCACCCGTGCTGTCGGTGGCCGGGTTGATGCCGATCACCGCATCGCCGTTGCCATAGAGCAGGCCGTCGAGGACGCTGGCGGCGATGCCGGCCGGATCGTCGGTGGGGTGATTGGGCTGCAGCCGGGTCGACAACCGTCCACGCAGGCCGATGGTGTTGCGGAAACGGGTCACCACGCGGACCTTCTGCGCCACCAGGATCAGGTCCTGGATGCGCATGATCTTGGACACCGCGGCGACCATCTCCGGAGTCAGTCCCGGCGCCAGGGCGGCGAGACTCGTCTCGTCCGCCGCCGGCCCCAGCAGCCAGTCGCGAAAGCCGCCCACGGTGAGATGGGCGACCGCGGCGAAGGCCTGGGCGTCGTGGCTGTCCAGGATCAGCCGGGTGACCTCGTCGGCCTCGTAGGGAATCACCGCCTCGGCGAGAAAGTGCTTGAGCGGCAGCTCCGCCAGCGCCATCTGCGCCGCCACTCGCTCGACGTCACTGCCGGCAGCGACCCCGGCCAGGACATCCCCGGATCGCGCCGGGGTGGCCTTGGCCAGCAGCTCCTTGAGATCGGCGAAACGCCAGGTCTGGCCGCCCACGCTGTGCTGGAAACCGCTCATGCTACCTCCTCGGGTTGCGCTGCGCAGAGCCTGTTCAAAGGCTCGCGAGCTAGAGACAAACAAGGCCTAGGCGGCCCCACGAAAATGGCTGAGGAAGCGGATCGGACTCGCGCTCAAGTTTACGAGTGATAAATGAGCATTCCGACGGGGCCGCCCAGGCCGGGCTGGCGACCCAGGCCATTTTCAACGCCGTTTGGCCGACGCGCAGCAGACCTTGAACAGGCTCTCAGGCCTCGCCGAAGGCAGCGTCGGGTGCAATGTCGCTCTGTCTACGGCTGAGACCGCAGACCAGCGCGCCTATCACCATCAGCACCACGAAGACGCTGGCGATCACCGGGTTGTACCAGACCATGGCGACGAGGCAGACCACCGCCAGCACCAGGGCGATGGCCGGCACCACCGGATAGCCGGGGGCGCGGAAGGTGCGCTCCAGGTTGGGCTCGCTGCGGCGCAGCTTGAACAGGCTGAGCATGCTCATGATGTACATGACGATGGCGCCGAACACGCTCATGGTGATCATGGCGGCGGTCAGGGTCATGCCCTGCAGGCTGATCACGCCATCGCTGAAGATGGCGGCGATGCCCACCACGCCGCCAGCCAGCACCGCCCGGTGCGGCGTCTGGAAGCGCGACAGCTTGGCCAGGCCATGGGGCAGGAAGCCGGCGCGAGCCAAGGCGAAGAATTGCCGCGAATAGCCGAGGATGATGCCGTGGAAGCTGGCCACCAGGCCGAACAGGCCGATGCCCACCAGCAGGTGCAACCACATCGAGCTATCGCCCACCACACCCTTCATGGCCTGGGGCAGCGGGTCGTTGATGTTGGACAGCGCCCGCCAGTCGCCCACGCCGCCGGCGAAGATCATCACGCCGATGGCCAGGGTCACCAGGGTGAGGATGCCGGCGATGTAGGCCTTGGGAATGGTCCGCTTGGGATCCTTGGCCTCTTCGGCGGCCATGGCCGCGCCCTCGATGGCGAGGAAGAACCAGATGGCGAAGGGGATGGCGGCGAACATGCCGCCCACCGCGGCCAGGGAGAACTGGTCCTGGCCTGCCCAGCCGCCGCTGGTGAAGTTGGCCAGGCTGAAGCCCGGCGCCACCACGCCCATGAAGATCAGCAGCTCGATCACCGCCAGCACCGTGACCACCAGTTCGAAGGTGGCGGCGATGCTCACCCCGAGGATGTTCAGGGTCATGAAGATGAAATAGGCCGCCACCGCGCAGAGCTTGGGATCGAGCGTCGGAAACTGCACGTTGAGATAGGCGCCGATGGCCATGGCGATGGCCGGCGGAGCGAAGACGAATTCGATCAGGGTGGCGATCCCGGCGATGGTGCCGCCCCGCGGACCGAAGGCGCGCCGGCTGTAGGCGAAGGGGCCGCCGGCGTGGGGAATGGCGGTGGTCAGCTCGGTGAAGCTGAAGATGAAACAGGTGTACATCACCGCCACCACCAGCGCGGTGATCAGAAAGCCCAGCGTCCCGGCGACGCCCCAGCCATAGCTCCAGCCAAAGTATTCCCCGGAGATCACCAACCCCACGGCGATACCCCAGAGGTGCAGGGTGCCGAGGGTCGGCTTGAGTTTTTCATTGGTCATGACAGGCCACTCCCCTTGTAGCGACGTGATCCGAATGGGTCACCGCGATCCCGCGATGCCCGGCTTTTTCGAGCTTAAACAGCTCAGGGCCGCGCCGACTTGACCCTGCAGCATGGCCTGTGCGGCCTGAGGTCAAGTCGGCGTTACCCCTTTTCCCAGCGTGCTACCCAAAGCCGCACCACTAAGGTGCAACCGTTGATACAGCGCCCTACGACGAGGCACATCAAGGACCCGGTCAGCGTGGAGGTCTCGACGTTCCGGCCGCCGGCAGCGATCGATCTCCGCTCAGGGCACAGCCTTTGCTTCATTCGTGCCGATTATCCCCACGGACCTCTTCCATGCCCCTGGCCGCCTCCGGCTTCGCCGCCCTGACTTCACCGTCGCGCAACCTCGGTGTGCTCTCTGCCGCCGCCAGCGGGCTGGATGCCATCATCGCCAGCCACGGCGGCGACGTGGACCGGATCTTCGGCACCGCCGGCATAGATCCCGAGCAATTGCAGCACCCCACCCTCAGCCTGGGACTGGGCAACTACTGCCGGGTCCTGGAGGAAGCCGCCGCCCAGTCCGGCTGCGACAATTTCGGGCTGCACTATGGCGGGCAATTCAAGCCGCAGAGGCTCGGCCTGCTGGGCTACGTGGGACTCTGCTCACCCACCGCCGAAGCGGCGCTGCAGAACTTCGCCGCCGCCTTTCCTTTCCACCAGCACAGCACCCTGATCCAGTTGGTGGACGCCGGTGACTGCTGGCGCTTCGATTACCAGATACGCCACGGCGCCATCGTCGCCCGCCGCCAGGACGCCGAGCTGACCCTGGGCATGCTGCTCAATCTGCTGCGCCATGTGCTCGGCCCCCACTGGGCTCCCCGCGCCGTACAGTTCGAACACCCGCGCCCCGAGGGCTGGCACGAGCATCGCCGGCTGTTCGACGCCCCGGTCAGCTTCGGTCACCCCTGCAACGCCATGCTGGTGCCCAAGGCCGACCTGCGCGACCGCGCCATGCCCGACCACGATCCGCTGCTCCTGCTGGTGGTGCAGGACGCCATTCGCCAGCTCGGCCAGCGCCTGCCGCAGATGGAACTGCTCGAGGAGGTGCGCGCCACGGTGCGCCTGGCACTGCCCCTGGGCGAACCCAGCCTGGAGACCATCGCCCAGCGCCTGGACCTGTCCACCAGCCAGCTGCAACGCCGCCTGCGCGACCAGGGGGCGAGCTTCTCGGCGTTGGTCGAAGGCGTCCGCCGTGACCTGGCGCAGCACTACCTGCGGCAGCGGCTACCGGTCACCGACCTGGCGCCGCTGCTGGGCTATTCGGAGACGAGCGCCTTTTCCCGGGCGTTTCGGCGGTGGTTTCAGGTAAGTCCGCGGCAGTGGCGGGAGCAGGCGTAGGTTGGCGCTGCGCGCAGCTAAGCCTAAAACACCTGTGCTCATAGGTGCCCAGCCGATTACTGAAGTCTGCTGAGGCTTTTTGTTTCGCCCCCTCGGGCGAGTCACTTTTGCCCGTCGCGGCTGCGCGCCCCGGACTACGCGTCCCGGACAAAAGTAACCAAAAACGCTTGCCCCGAACATCCGGCCCTCCGCTTCGCTCCGGGTGACTCGCGTTGCTCGCCCTTCGGGCCAGCCTACGGCTGTTACTCCGCTACGCTACGTTTCGCTCACACCAGCGCCGTTCCGGGGTAGGTCCAGATGGGCCGTCCATGGCCCACTGGACCTCTCGCCGCATCCATGCGGCTCGACCCACTCCACGACACTGGCGTTCGCCCTCCTGAATGGGGCGATTCGCCAGCCTGAAAGTTTTGGTTGAAGAGCCATAAAAAGCCCGTAGCCCGTAGCCCGTAGCCCGTAGCCCGTAGCCCGTAGCCCGTAGCGTGGACAACGGCGCAGCCTTGTCCACTGATAGCGTCGGTACCCGCCTGTGGAAAACGCTGCGCGGTTTTCCACGCTACAAAGGTGTAAACACCAGGCATCAGGCTGGCGCGCCGCCCCGTCAGTGAGGCCGAGTGCAGGTGTCGTGGAGGGGGATGCGAGGCAGGACGCCGAGCAAGGCGCGAGGGGCAGGAGGCCCCTTCGTGCCGTGCCCTCGGAGCGGCACCGGAGCGGGGGGCAAGCGTTTTTGGTTACTTTTTTGCGGGGCGCGCAGCTGCGACTGCAAAAAGTAACTCGCCCGGGTGGACGAAATGAAAACCATCAGAGCACTCGATAATCAGCCAGGGCACTGGCTAAACCAGATAAACCAAGGCATCTCGGCCAACCTCCGCAATGTTGGGCTTCGCTACACTCAGCACCAACCTACCGAACAGGCAAAAGTAATTCCCCCGGATGGGCGAAACAAAAACCCGGTAATCAGCGGGGGCACCCAGCACCATCCAGACGCCAACACCCACCCAATCCCATCCACCCGGTCAGATTCTTGCAAGGCCAACCCAAACCGCCCCAACCAGAATAACGACCCCCCCAACGATGACCTCTGCCCTGCCCCCTGCCCTCTTCACCCCAGCCTGGCCGGCGCGCCTGGAACTGGCCTATGCCCGCCAGGGCGACTGGACCCGGCCGACCACTCGCCGCCACCTCGGTCCCTTGCGGGTGCAGAAGCACCTGCACGCCGAAGGCCCTGAGGTCTGCCAGCACATCCTGGTGCACCCGCCAGGCGGCATCGCCGGGGGTGATCGGCTGGATATCGAGGTCAGCGTCGGCGAGGCCGCCTGGGCCCAGCTCACCAGTCCCGGCGCGGCCAAGTGGTATCGCGCCGACAGCGCGGCCCACCAGCAGATCGAGCTGCGCGTGGCCGCTGGCGCCACCCTGGAATGGCTGCCCCAGGAGACCATCGTCTTCTCCGGCGCCCAGGCCCATCTCGCCACCCGCATCGAACTGGAAGGTGACGCCCGCCTCTGCTACTGGGACATCGTCGCCCTGGGGCGCCCGGCCAGTGCCGAGCGCTTCACCGAAGGCCTGTTCCAGGCGCACCTGGACATCCGTCGCGACGGCATCCCGCTGTGGCACGAGCGCCAGCGTCTCATCGGCGCGGATCGGCTGCTGGATTCGCCCATCGGCCTGGCCAGCCAGCCGGTGTTCGCCACCCTGCTGATCACCGGCACCCTGGATGCCGATACCCTGGCGCGCTGCCGCGACCTCGCCCTGCCGGTGCGTGGCGACCTGACCCAACTGCCCGGCCTGCTGGTCGCCCGCTGCCTGGCCGCCGAATCCCTGCAGGCCCGCGCCTGGCTGATCGAGCTCTGGCGCCTGCTGCGTCCGGCCCTGCTCGACCGCGCCGCCGTCCCGCCACGGATCTGGAGCACCTGAGGCCGCAGCGCTCTTGTAGGAGCGGCCCGCGGCCACGATGATCGACCGATTCCCTTTGACCGAACCTGCCAACCGGAACACCCCATGGACCTGACGCCCCGCGAAAAAGACAAGCTGCTCATCTTCACCGCCGGCCTGGTGGCCGAGCGCCGCCTGGCGCGCGGTGTGAAACTCAACTACCCGGAAGCCATGGCGCTGATCTCCGCCGCCCTGCTCGAAGGCGCCCGCGACGGTCGCACCGTGGCCGAGCTGATGCACTACGGCACCACCCTGCTGACCCGCGACCAGGTGATGGAAGGCGTTCCGGAGATGATCCCGGAGATCCAGGTGGAAGCCACCTTCCCCGACGGCACCAAACTGGTCACCGTCCACCAGCCGATCGCCTGAGGAGGCAGCCGTGAGTCTGATCGTCCGCGATGCCACCCCTGCCGACCTGCCGGCGGTGCTGTACATCTACAACGATGCCGTGAACAACACCACGGCGATCTGGAACGAAACCCCGGTGGACCTGGGCAACCGCCAGGCCTGGTTCGACCTGCGTGCCGAGCAGGGCTACCCCATCCTGGTCGCCGAGAATGCCGAGGGCACGGTGGTCGGCTATGCGTCCTTCGGTGACTGGCGACCCTTCGAGGGCTTTCGCCACACCGTCGAGCACTCGGTCTATATCCACCCTGACCAGCGCGGCCAGGGCATAGGCCCACGGCTGATGACGGTGCTCATCGAGCGCGCCCGCGCCTGCGACAAGCACGTGATGGTGGCCGCCATCGAGAGCGGCAACCTGGCCTCCATCCGCCTGCACGAGCGGCTGGGCTTCCTCACCACTGGGCAGATGCCCCAGGTCGGCACCAAGTTCGGTCGCTGGCTGGACCTCACCTTCATGCAACTCATGCTGGAGCAGCGCCCATGATTCCCGGCGAATATCAGATCCAGGACGGCGACATCGAACTCAACGCCGGCCGCCGCACCCTCAACCTGACCGTCGCCAACAGCGGCGACCGGCCGATCCAGGTGGGCTCGCACTACCACTTCCACGAGACCAACGACGCCCTGCTGTTTGATCGCGCCCTGACCCGCGGCATGCGCCTCAACATCGCCGCCGGCACCGCCGTGCGCTTCGAGCCGGGGCAGAGCCGCGAGGTGGAGCTGGTCGAGCTGGCCGGCCTGCGCACCGTCTACGGCTTCGCCGGGCGGGTGATGGGGAGGTTGTAGCGGCGGAGGTGGAAATCGCCGTGGGCTTTTGTCACGGGGTCGTCCCTCACCCCAACCCTCTCCCAGAGGGAGAGGGGGTTGAAAGCAGCCCCCGTGCCTTTCGCCTTTCCCTCTTTCTGCCTGAGACCTGGCTGAAGTGAGGGAGCCAACCAGAACACCCGCTCGCCCCCTTCTCCCTCTGAGAGAGGACCGGGGTGAGGGCCAACCAGAACACCCGCTCGTCCCCCTCTCCCCCTGGGAGAGGGCCGGGGTAAGGGCTAACCAGAACACCCAGTCTCTCCGGGTCAATCGCCCGTGCGAGGCTACAGAACAGTACCCGCGCTCCCCCTCTCCCCCTGGGAGAGGGCCGGGGTGAGGGCTAACCAGAACACCTAGTCTCTCCGGGCCAATCGCCCGTGCGAGGCCACAGAACAGTACCCGCGCTCCCCCCTCTCCCCCTGGGAGAAGGCCGGGGTGAGGGCCAACCAGAACACCCAGTCTCTCCGGGCCAATCGCCCGTGCGAGGCTACAGAACACTACCCGCGCTCCCCCTCTCCCCCTGGGAGAGGGCCGGGGTGAGGGCCAACCGGACCACCTTTCTTCGGGATTCACGCCTATGAAAATCTCCCGCCAAGCCTATGCCGACATGTTCGGCCCCACCACCGGCGACCGGGTGCGCCTGGCCGATACCGATCTCTGGATCGAAGTCGAAGAGGACCACACCGTCTACGGCGAAGAAGTGAAATTCGGGGGCGGCAAGGTCATCCGCGATGGCATGGGCCAGAGCCAGCTGCTGGCGGCCGAGGTGGTGGATACCGTCATCACCAACGCCCTGATCGTCGACCACTGGGGCATCGTCAAGGCCGACGTCGGCCTCAAGAATGGTCGCATCCACGCCATCGGCAAGGCCGGCAACCCTGACATCCAGCCCGGCGTCAGCGTGCCCATCGGCGCCGCCACCGAGGTCATCGCCGGCGAGGGCATGATCCTCACCGCGGGCGGCATCGACTCCCACATCCACTTCATCTGCCCGCAGCAGATCGAAGAGGCGCTCATGAGCGGCACCACCACCATGATCGGCGGCGGCACCGGTCCGGCCACCGGCACCTATGCCACCACCGTGACCCCGGGCCCCTGGCACATGGCGCAGATGCTCAAGGCGGCCGACGCCTTCCCGATGAACATCGGCTTCACCGGCAAGGGCAACGCCAGCCTGCCCGGTCCGCTGGAGGAACAGGTGCGCGCCGGTGCCATCGGCTTGAAACTGCACGAGGACTGGGGCACCACCCCCGCCGCCATCGACAACTGCCTGGCGGTGGCCGACCGCTTCGACATCCAGGTGGCCATCCACACCGATACCCTCAACGAATCCGGCTTCGTCGAGACCACCCTGGGCGCCTTCAAGGGCCGCACCATCCATACCTATCACACCGAAGGCGCCGGGGGCGGCCATGCGCCGGACATCATCAAGGCCTGCGGCTTCCCCAACGTGCTGCCCAGTTCCACCAACCCGACGCGGCCGTTCACCAAGAACACCATCGACGAGCACCTGGACATGCTCATGGTCTGCCACCACCTGGACCCGAGCATCGCCGAGGACGTGGCCTTCGCCGAGAGTCGTATCCGCCGCGAGACCATCGCCGCCGAGGACATCCTCCACGACCTCGGCGCCTTCGCCATGATCAGCTCCGACAGCCAGGCCATGGGCCGCGTCGGCGAGGTCATCACCCGCACCTGGCAGACCGCTGACAAGATGAAGAAGCAGCGCGGCCCGCTGCCCGAGGACGGTGCCGGCAACGATAACTTCCGGGTCAAGCGCTACATCGCCAAGTACACCATCAACCCGGCGATCACCCACGGCATCAGCCATGAAGTGGGCTCCATCGAGGTGGGCAAGTTCGCCGATCTGGTGCTCTGGCGCCCGGCCTTCTTCGGCGTCAAGCCGACCCTGATCCTCAAGGGTGGCGCCATCGCCGCGAGCCTGATGGGCGACGCCAACGCCTCCATCCCCACCCCGCAGCCGGTGCACTACCGCCCCATGTTCGGCAGCTACGCCGGCATGCTCCACGACACCAGCCTGACCTTCATCAGCCAGGCCGCCTTCGAGGCCGGGGTGCCCGAGCAACTGGGGCTGAAGAAGCGCATCGGCGTGGTCAAGGGCTGCCGCACCGCGCAGAAGAGCGACCTCATCCACAACGACTACCTGCCGACCATTGAAGTCGATCCGCAGAACTACCAGGTCAAGGCCGACGGCCAGTTGCTCTGGTGCGAACCGGCCGAGGTGTTGCCGATGGCGCAGCGGTATTTCCTTTTCTAGAGGGGCCTGTGCTGAATGACGCGAGGCCCTGGCCAGGTTGGGCTTCGCGGTGCGAAGCCCAACCTACGGGTGCCCAACGCTGCTTGGGTACGGCGTGGAGGGTTGAACCGCGTAGGTTGGCGCTGAGTACAGCGAAGCCCAACACGACCAACCCTCACCGCTCACCCACCGCCCACTCCTCATCGCGCTGTCCTGCCCAATCCTCCGGCAGGACGCCCGCCCGCACATAGCGATGGATGGACGAATAGGGCCATTCCACCGCCCTGCGTGCATGGCCATGCTTTACCGGGTTGCAGTGGATGTAATCGAAATGTCGCTGCAGATCCTGCTCGTCGCGGATCTGGTGTTCCCAATAGCGTCTTTGCCAGACGCCGCGTTCGCGTTTCAGTCGTCGCGACAGCTTCACCGTCTCCAACGGCGGTAACTGACGGGAGAAGCCTGCCTTGATCAGGCTCCAGCGCAACGGATAGTCACCATCATCGTCCGGCAGGTGCCAGAGCGCGTGCAGGTGATCGGGGAGAACTACCATGGCGAGAATATCGAAGGGATGCCGAGCCTTTACCTCGCGCATGGCCTGCCTGAGCGATCCGATATGGCCGACGAGCAGTGTGGCCGAGCGGTCATTGAGATTGAGCGTGAAAAAGAAGATGCCGCCTGCGGCGCGGCTACGTCGACAGTCCAAAATCACCATCCTTAGTGAGTGGAAAGTCGCAGTCTAGAGCCTTTTTCAGTGTTTTGGACAGATCGTGCCTGTTGGGCTTCGCTTTCGCTCAGCCCAACCTACGCAAGGCCCTCCGCTGTTCAGCCACGCCCCATCGGTGCAGCCGGGGCTTCAGCCCGGTCGTCCCGATCATAGGCAGCCTTGTCCAACTGGCCCATCCAGCGCGCGGTCAGGGTGCCGGCGGTCATGGAACCGTTGACGTTGAGGGCGGTGCGCCCCATGTCGATCAGCGGCTCGATGGACACCAGCAGCGCCACCAGGGTGACCGGCAGGCCCAGGGCCGGCAGCACGATCAGGGCGGCGAAGGTGGCGCCGCCGCCCACGCCGGCCACACCCGCCGAACTCAGGGTGACGATGCCGACCAGGCTGGCGATCCACAGCGGATCGAAGGGATTGATCCCCAGGGTCGGGGCGACCATCACCGCCAGCATGGCCGGGTAGAGACCGGCGCAGCCGTTCTGGCCGATGGTGGCGCCAAAGGAGGCAGCGAAGCTGGCGATGGCCGGCGGCACGCCGAGGCGCTCGGTCTGGGCCTCGATGTTCAGCGGGATGGTCGCCGCGCTGGAGCGGCTGGTGAAGGCGAAGCTCAGCACCGGCCAGACCTTGGGAAAGAAGCGCGCTGGCGACAGGCCGCTCAGGCTCAGTAGCAGCGCATGCACACCGAACAGAATCCCCAGGCCCAAGTAGGAGGCGATCAGGAAGGTGCCCAGCTTGAGCACGTCCTGGGGGCTGGCGGTGGCGACCATCTTGGTCATCAGCGCCAGCACACCATAGGGGGTGAGTTGCAGCAGCAGGCGTACCAGCTTCATCACCCAGGCCTGGAGCACGTCGATGCCGGCCAGCACCTTCTCGCCGCGGACCGGATCGTCGCGCTGCAGGCGCAGGGCGGCGACGCCGAGGAAGGCGGCGAAGATCACCACGCTGATGATGGAGGTGGGACTGGCGCCAGCGAGGTCGGCGAAGGGGTTCTTCGGAATGAAGGACAGCAGCAGCTGGGGCACCGACAGGTCCGCGACCTTGCCGACATAGCTGTTCTGCAGGGCGGTCAGCCGTGCGGTCTCCTGGGCGCCTTGCACCAGGCCTTCGGCACTCAGGCCGAACAGCCAGGTGACCAGCACCCCGACCAGGGCGGCGATGGCGGTGGTGAACAGCAGGGTGCCCAGGGTCAACAGGCTGATGCGGCCCATGGACGAGGCCTCGCGCAACCGCGCCACGGCGGCCAGGATGGAGGCGAACACCAGCGGCATGATGCTCATCTGCAGCAGCTGCACGTAGCCGTTACCGACCAGGTTGAACCAGCTGATGGAGGTCTTGAGCACCGGGGCGTCGTGACCGTAGAGGAGTTGCAGCACCAGCCCGAAGGCGACGCCCAGGGCGAGGCCGATGAAGACGCGCACGGCCAGGCTCCAGCCGGTGTTGCGGATCCGCGCCAGCAGGCCGAGCAGTACGACGAAGGCGATGAGGTTGAGGACGAGAGGCAGATTCACACGAGGTCTCCGAAACGGCGCCCGGCGCGACCGCCGGACGAGAGGCGGGCGATGGTAGCAGCTCGGACCGTCCGGGCTTAGAGCGAGGCGCTATCACCTGATAACCCCGGGACCTTGGGAAGAGCGGTTCTTTCGCTGGGGTGAACGGTATTTCCACCGCGTCCTGCATTGCTAGAGTGCGTCCGGTCGGGAAACGATGCCCGGCGATGCCAACCAGAAAAGGAGTCACCCCATGCAACGTTTCGCCAAGCTCGCCGCTTCCTTCGCCCTCGCGGCCGCCGTCGCCGGCTGCACCGGCACCGCGATGAAGACGCAGAACCTGGATCCGTCGCAGTACACCGTCGTCGGTCATGGCGAAGGCAAGGCCACTGGTCTCATGATCCTGGGTTTCATCCCGGTCCAGCAGAACAACCGCTTCGTGCGCGCCCAGCAGGCCGCCATCAAGTCCCGCGGTGGCGATGCCCTGATCAACACCCAGGTGCAGGAAAACTGGTTCTGGGCCTACGTCCTGAGCGGTTTCACCACCACCGTTTCCGGCGACGTGGTCAAGCTCAAGCACTGAGCCCCGCCCGACCGACAGGCGCCGCCCATCGAGGCGGCGTTTTTGCGCTAGGCTGGTCGCTTCTTTCCGAGGAAGCCGACCATGACCGCGACCCTGATGAAACTCCCACTGCAATCCATCGACGGCGAAACCCTGACCCTGGAACGCTACCTGGGCAAGGTGCTGCTGGTGGTGAACGTCGCCTCCAAGTGCGGCCTCACCAGCCAGTACGAAGGCCTGGAACGCCTCTACGAGACCCAGCGCGAGCGCGGTCTGGAAGTGCTCGGCTTTCCCGCCAACGACTTCAAGCAGCAGGAGCCCGGCAGCGACGCCGAGATCAAGGAATTCTGCACCCTCAATTTTGGCGTGCAATTCCCGCTGTTCGCCAAGCTCAGCGTGGTGGGCGAAGACCAGCATCCGCTCTATGCCGAACTGACCCGTGCCCAGCCCGAGGCCACTGGCGATGGCCCTTTTCGCGAGCGCATCTTGAGCCGCGGTGGCAACCCCAATCCCAAGCCCGAGGTACTGTGGAATTTCGAGAAATTCCTCATTGGGCGCAATGGCGACGTGGTGGGGCGCTTCGCGCCCGATGTGACGGCGGATGATCCGCGGTTGGTGGCGGCCATCGAGGCGGAGTTGGCGAAGGGTTGAGGTCTTGATGCCGGTAGGTTGGGTTGAGCGTTAGCGAAGCCCAACGGTGCCAGGGTCAACCTTCAATCTTGGTGTCCTAGCTGATTGTCGAGTTTTGCTGGCACTTCTTGTTTCGCCTGACCGGCGACTCACCTTTCTTTGCTGCGGATCGCCGCCCGGTGCAAAGGAGAGTAAGCAAAAGAAAGTCCCCCAACAGTTCGGCCCTACGCTGCGCTTCGGCGCCGGCCTGTGGCCGTTACTCCGCTTCGCTCCGTTTCCTTCGCTCCGGTGCCGCTCCGGGGGCACGGCACGAAGGAGCCTCCTGCCTCGCAACCCCTACACTCGGCCTCACTGACGGGGACGAGGCGGCAGCCTGAGGCTTGGGTGTGCACGGGTGTAGCGTGGAAAACCGCGCAGCGTTTTCCACTGGTAGCTCTAAGCCGCCGAAGCCCGAAGTCCATCGGAGCAACTGTCTTTATCGCGGCCATGGGCCGCTCCTACAGCAGCCGGCTATCTTGTAGGAGCGGCCCATGGCCGCGATTCCAGTAGAGCCGCTTCGTCGCGTAGAAACCACGCAGCGTTTTCCACGGGTGAGCACCAACGCCAGCAGTGGACAAGGCTGCGCCGTTGTCCACGCTACGGGCTGCTTGGCTCTTCAACAAAAACTGTCAGGCTAGCGAATCGCCCCGTTCAGCAGGGCGAACGCCAGTGTCGTGGAATGAGTCGAGCCGCAGGGATGCGGCGAGAGGTCCAGTGGGCCATGGACGACCCATCTGGACCGACCCCGGAACGGCGCTGGCGTGAGCGCAGCGAAGTAACAGCCGCAGGCTGGCCCGAAGGGCGAGCAACGCGAGTCACCCGCAGCGCAGGGCCGGATGGTGGGGCAAGCGTTTTGGGTTACTTTTGTCCGGGACGCGTAGTCCGGGACGCGTAGTACGAGGCGCGCAGCTGCGACTGGCAAAAGTGACTCGCCCGGGTGGGCGAAACCAAAACCATCAAGGCATTCGATAAGAAGCCGGGCACCGATATGAAGATCAACCCTAGCCCGTTGGGCTTCGCTGACGCTCAACCCCACCCACTGTGAATCCCCTGGTAGCGCGAACCAGGCGCATCCGCAGAACGCGAAAAGCACCTAGACGCCCTCAAGAAGCCGGACTGCGACGGTCGATCGCCACACCCCAACCGCCCCTCTTACCCCCGCTGCAACACCCCGCGCATGGACCCGAAATGCCCCGGGAAGGAGCAGAAGAAGGTGTACTCCTTGCCCGCTTCCAAAGCCCCGGTATCGAAGGTCACCGAGTCCTTCTCGCCACCGCCCAGCATGCGGGTGTGGGCGATGATGCGTTCGTCGCCCTCGGGCAGATAACCCTTGGCTTCGCCCGCGTTCATGCCGGCGGCGTCGACGGCCGAGGCGTCGGTGGAGCGGGTCAGCACCCAGTTGTGGCCCATGACGTTCTTGGGCAGGCTGCCGTTGTGGATCAGTTCGACGGTAAAGGTCTTGCACGAGGCCGGGACCTGGATCGAGGCGCGGCTGTAGGTCATCTGGTCGCCGGCTTCGATCTGGGTGGTGCAGCTGTCAGCGGCCCAGGCGCCGGTGCTACCCAAGGCGAACAACGCCGCGGCAAAGAACGTGGATGTCATGAACCCTCCGGATGCGTGAAAGTCGCCAGTCAGACCGATGCGAGGGTGGCGGGTTCCAGCGGCCATGGCAAGGGAACGGCTTCGCTCTATCGCCTCCATCGAAACCTTTGCCAGGTCGCCGGGCCTTACCTCTAGGTACTATCCCTCCATCACCCGCCAGCCAAGGACGTCCCTCATGACCCTCACTGCCCTGCTGCACGAGTTGTTCGCCAGCTATGCCCAGGCCGCCAGCGGTAGTGCGCCGGAAGAGGCGTTCCTCGCGCGATGACTGTGCTTTGATCCGGCGGAAGGGGCGGCTAGGCTAGGCGCTTTGCCTGCCTAGGAGTCTTCATGTCGCTGAAAACCGTCTGTGTCTTCTGTGGCGCCAAGTCCGGCGCCTCGCCCGTCTTCGCCGAAGCGGCTGCCCTTCTGGGCCGTACCCTCGCCGAGCGCGGCCTCACCCTGGTCTATGGCGGTGGCAAGGTCGGCCTGATGGGCGTGGTCGCCGATGCCGCCCTGGCCGCCGGTGGCGAAGTCATCGGCATCATTCCCCAGAGTCTCAAGACCGCCGAGCTGGGCCATACCGGCTGCACCCGCCTGGAAGTGGTCGATGGCATGCATGCGCGCAAGGCGCGGATGGCGGAGCTGGCCGATGCCTTCATCGCCCTCCCCGGCGGCCTGGGTACCCTGGAAGAACTCTTCGAGGTCTGGACCTGGGGCCAACTCGGCTACCATGCCAAGCCCATGGGGTTGCTGGAGATCGACGGTTTCTACGCCCAGCTGGCAGGTTTCCTCGATCATCTGGTGGCCCAGGGCTTCGTCGCCGCGCCGCATCGCGCCATGCTGCAGGTGGAGGACTCGCCACAGGCTCTGCTGGACGCCCTCGCCGCCTGGCAGCCCAGCGCGCCGCCGCGTTGGGCGGAACCCGCGCCGCGCTAGTTCGGCTACACCGCCCGTCTCGGCTCTCGAACCCTCGCCGCTGGTGGCCTGTCGGTACTGACAGGCCCACAAAGGTTTCAAGAGCGACGAGGATTCTCCCATGACCGATTTTCCCAAACCGCCCATGCCGGACCAGCAGCAGGCCGTTCCCGGCTTGCAGTCGCGCATGAATCCGGTCCCGGATTGCGGCGAACAGAGCTACAAGGGCTCCGGCCGCCTGACCGGCAAGAAGGCCTTGATCACCGGTGGCGACAGCGGCATCGGTCGCGCCGTGGCCATCGCCTTCGCCCGCGAGGGCGCCGATGTCGCCATCAGCTACCTGAACGAACACGAAGATGCCGAGGACACCGCCCGCCTGGTGCGCGAAGCCGGGCGCGAGGCCCTGCTGCTGCCCGGCTGCCTGTCCAAGCGCGAACAGTGCCTGGCGGTGGTGGACAAGACCGTGGCGGCCTTCGGTCGCATCGATGTGCTGGTCAACAACGCCGCCTTCCAGATGACCCACGAGACTCTCGACGAGATTCCCGACGACGAGTGGGTCTACACCTTCGATGTGAACATCACCGCCATGTTTCGCATCACCCAGGCTGCGGTGAAGCACATGGGCCAGGGTGGCTCCATCATCAACACCACCTCGGTGAATTCGGACATGCCGCGGCCGACGCTGCTGGCCTATGCCACCACCAAGGGGGCCATCGCCAACTTCACCGCCGGCCTGGCCCAGTTGCTCGGCGAGAAGGGCATCCGCGCCAACAGCGTGGCCCCCGGCCCCGTCTGGACCCCGCTGATCCCCGCCACCATGCCGCCCGAGCAGGTCAAGGACTTCGGTGGCAACACCCCACTGGGCCGCCCCGGCCAGCCGGTGGAACTGGCGCCGGTCTACGTGATGCTGGCGTCGGACGAATCCAGCTACACCTCGGGCGCGCGCATCGCCGTCACCGGTGGCAAGCCGATTCTCTAAGCACCCCGCGACCCGGCATGCACCGGGGTCGCCTTTCCTTTTCCTGCATCGGAGCCCCCCGTGAGCGCGCATCCCAAGCCCCCGTTGAAACCCCAACCCCAGACCTTTCCCGGCTCCGAGGCCCGCATGGATCCGCAGCCCGACAGCGGCGCCGCGAGCTATCGCGGCTCGGGTCGCCTGCAGGGCAAGAAGGCCCTGATCACCGGCGCCGACAGTGGCATCGGCCGCGCCGTGGCCATCGCCTATGCCCGTGAGGGCGCCGATGTCGCCATCGCTTATCTGGACGAACACGAGGATGCCCAGGAGACCGCCCGCCTGGTACGCGAAGCTGGTCGTGAAGCCGTCTTGCTGCCGGGCGATCTGGCCGAGCGCCAGACCTGCCTGGACGTGGTGCAAAAGACCGTGGAGGCCTTTGGCCGCATCGACGTGCTGGTCAACAACGCCGCCTTCCAGCAGGTGCGCGACAGCCTCGACGAGATCCCCGACGAGGAATGGGTGCATACCTTCAAGGTGAACATCCATGCCATGTTCCGCATCACCCAGGCGGCGGTGAAACACATGCCGCGCGGCGGCTCCATCATCAACACCGCCTCGATCAACGCCGATATCGCCCCGCCGACCCTGCTGGCTTATTCGGCCACCAAGGGCGCCATCGCCAACTTCACCGCGGGTCTGGCGCAGCTGTTGGGCGACAAGGGCATACGGGCCAACAGCGTGGCCCCCGGCCCGATCTGGACGCCGCTGATCGTCAGCACCATGAAGCCGGACGAGCCGGAGCAATTCGGTAGCAGCACGCCGCTGGGTCGCCCCGGCCAGCCAGTGGAATTGGCGCCAGCCTATGTGCTGCTGGCGTCCGACGAGGCGAGCTACATCTCCGGCGCCACGTTGCCGGTGACGGGTGGAATGCCGGTGCTGTAATGGTTTGGCTGGGGTGCCGGGGTTTGCCCTCACCCCGGCCCTCTCCCCAGGGGAGAGGGGGTTGGTAGGTCCGTAGGCTGGCTGAGCGCCGCGAAGCCCAATGCGGGACATTCGGTAGCGTTGGGCTTCGACTCTGCCCGTGACGGATGGGATGCCGGTGCTGTAATGGTTTGGCTGGGGTGTCGGGGTTTGCCCTCACCCCGGCCCTCTCCCCGAGGGAGAGGGGGTTGGTAGGTCCGTAGGCTGGCTGAGCGCCGCGAAGCCCAATGCGGGACATTCGGTAGCGTTGGGCTTCGACGATGAAGCTGTCACAACCCCGCCTACCAGGCCTGCCCCCTCTCCCTCTGGGAGAGGGTTGGGGTGAGGGTCGCCCGGATGCGCTAAGGCTGCAGATAACGTACCACCGCATCGCCAATCAGGGTCTTGTGCCGACGCAGCACCGCGGGTGCCTCCATGTCGATGTCGTGGATCCGGCCGAAGGTGTGGCGATTGGAGACGCGATAGAAACAGAACGAGCACATCAGTAGATGCACATCCACGGCGTCCAACCCGCTGCGGATCTCGCCGCTGGCTTCGCCGCGCACAAGGATGCGGCGCAGCGCCTCCAGGGCCGAGGAATTGAGGCTGGAGATGGTCTCGGACTGCGCCAGGTGGCGACCGCGGTGGATGTTCTCGATGCTCACCACGCGGATGAAGTCGTCGTGGCTGCGGTGGTGCTCGAAGAGAAATTCCGCCAGGGTACGGATCGCCTCCAGCGGCGGCAGCCGGTCCAGCGGCAGCTCGGCTTCATCGCCGCGCACGTCGCTGTAGAGCTTTTCCAGCACCATCAGGTAGAGCTGCTCCTTGCTACCGAAGTAGTAGTAGATCATCCGCTTGGAGGTGTGGGTGCGCTCGGCGATGGCGTCGACCCGTGCACCACTCAGACCCAGGTCGGCGAACTCGGCCACGGCGGCGGCGAGGATGGCCTGGCGGGTCTTCTCCGGGTTGTTCTTGCGCGGCGTACGAAGCGTGGGCGCGAGCGCCGGGGTGTCCTGCATCGGGTTCGACTCTTGTCATGGACGCGGCGCCGGAGCGGGCGCCGCTGGGGCTACGCGGGTATCCGCCGCACTCAGAACTCCAGGGGCGCCGGGCGGCCCTGGCGGGCTTGCAGCATGGCCGCCAGGCGTACCGGGCTGTTGGCGGCGCCGTAGCCACTGTAATCCTTGCGCTGGAGGATTTCGAAAAAGAATCGATCGGCGAAGGACTCGGTGTAGACGTGGAACAGCTCGCCGCCCTGGGCATCGCGGTCGTAGAGGACGTTGTAGTAGGCCAGGCGACTGAGGAAGTCGTCGTCGAAATCGAAGCGCGCCCCCAGGTCGTCGTAGTAGTTCATCGGGATCTCCAGCAGGGGCACCCCGGCGGCCTTGGCCTGCTCCACCGCCTGGAAGATGTCCTGGCAGGCGAAGGCGATGTGGTGCACCCCCGACCCGCGATAGCTGGACAGCGCCCGGGCGATGGCGGTGTTGCGATTCTCCGAGATGTTCAGCGCCAGGCGCACGTTGCTCTCGCGATTCTTCAGCGCACGGCTTTTCACCAGGCCATAGGGGTCGGGAACCACCACCTCGTCGTCGGCGCTGAAGTCGAACAGGCTCTTGTAGAACAGCACCCAGCTGTCCAGCGCATCGGCGGGCAGGGCGATGGCCACGTGGTCGACATGGGTCAGCCCGAGGCCGCCGCTGGCACCAGCGCTGACATCGAAATCGGTGTCATAGAGGCTGCGCCCGTCCACGCCGCGGTCGGCGAGGTAGATCAGGCTGCCGTCCGGCGCCCGCATCGCCGGGATCTCCCGTTCGTTCGGCCCGACCAGGCCGCGATAGGGCTGCGCCCGGTACTGCTGGGCGCGCTCCAGGGCGGCCTGGCTGTCCGGCACGCGCAGGGCCATGGCGCACAGCGAAGGGCCATGGGCCTCGAAGAAGTTGTGGCCGAAGGAATAGGGTTCGGCGTTG
>Ga0157371_10001082_pt1 | contig 29495 bp, 25 predicted proteins | sample C45metaG_FD_113462 | JGI IMG/M metagenome (GOLD analysis project Ga0157371, IMG submission 113462) | Corn rhizosphere microbial communities from Kellogg Biological Station, Michigan, USA - C4-5 metaG | ecosystem: Host-associated > Plants > Roots > Rhizosphere > Soil | place: USA: Michigan... | reverse complement strand
GAAGCAATGGAAGGAAGTGAAATTATTTTTTCTGCAATCGTTTTTAAATCATTTGGAACAGGAATTTTAGCAGCATCAAATGCTTTTATTTTTTCAAAATATTTCGGCTCTTTATATTCTCTTGTATAAACCGGTGCGCCGCCGCCAAGCACAAGGCTTTCAGCCGGCATTTCTGCTTCGAGTTGGTCGTTCATATAAAAGCGAAGCATTTCGCCATTCGTCACCTCACCAATTTGCTGGCAAGGCAAATCCCATTTTTCAAAAATATCGATCACTTCTTTTTCTCTTCCTTTCTTTACGGTCAACAACATTCTTTCCTGGCTTTCACTGAGCAACAATTCCCACGCTTTCATTCCCTGTTGCCGGGTGGGCACTTTCTCCAAATGAATATTCATTCCAACGCCGCCTTTGGCGCTCGTTTCAGCCGTAGAGCAAATAATTCCCGCAGCGCCCATGTCCTGCATGCCAACAACGGCGCCTGTTTGAATCACTTCAAGACAAGCTTCCAACAATTTTTTTTCCTGGAAAGGATCGCCCACCTGAACTGCGGGTAAATCTTCTGCACTGTTTTCTGTAATGTCTGCAGACGCAAATGCCGCGCCACCCATTCCATCTTTTCCTGTTGCGCTTCCTGCAATAAAAACCGGATTTCCTTCACCGACCGCAGTCGCACTAACGGTTTCGCCTAAACGAACCACACCTGCGCTCATCGCATTTACCAAAGGATTTGTATGATAGCATTCTTCAAAATAAATTTCTCCGCCAACGGTCGGAACACCAAAACAATTTCCATAGTGGCCGATTCCACTTACCACACCACTTAATAAATGTTGTGTTTTTTCATGTTCAATATTTCCAAAACGCAAAGAATTTAATGTAGCGATTGGCCTTGCACCCATTGTAAAAATATCGCGGTGAATTCCGCCAACTCCTGTTGCGGCGCCCTGAAATGGCTCAATTGCAGAAGGATGATTATGACTCTCAATTTTAAAAACAACGCCAAGGCCGTCACCAATATCCATCAGCCCGGCATTCTCTTCTCCTGCGGCTACTAAAAGCTTAGAACCTTCTTTCGGTAAGGTTTTCAGCCATTTAATAGAATTTTTATAACTGCAATGTTCACTCCACATTACAGAGTAAGCGCTTAATTCTGTGAAGTTGGGAACGCGGCCAAGAATTTCAGTAATCTTTACAAATTCATCTTTTTTCAGCCCAAGCTTTTCCGCTGTTTCAAATGTTATTTCCATAATTGTAATAAAAAAGCAAACTTACAATCTCCTGACCTTTATTCGGAAAACCGATGCAAATATTTTAACTAACTTCCCACATTCAAAAAATCGTTCTGCTTGATTTACCTTTTATTTTTTTTCTATTGTCTCCTTTTTTGCTGGCTGATCACCCGCATTTCTTTCTTCAAAAAATCAGGATTATCAGCGAAAATTCTGGTCATATTATTTGCTGTACGAATTCTTTCGTTGATCGTTGGTTGTTATGTAAACCTTTATATTTTACCGGTTTCTGATTCCGTTGTTTTTCACCAGATGGGTATCCAACAATTTCATTTGCTTTTTACAAATCCACATGAATATTTTACGGACATTTTTCAAAGTAATTATCCTACTGGCTATTCCCGTCTTTTGGATGATACCCATTCTTACTGGAATAATTTGCGGACAAATTTGCTCGCGAAAATGCTCTCAATCTTTGATCTGCTCAGCTTTAGAAGCTTTTGGATCAACACACTTTTTTATAACTTTTTGGTTTTCTTTGGAAGCGTCGCACTTTATAAAGTGTTTATCAAAATCTTTCCCAAAAGTTTTTATGCAATTATTTTTTGCATTTTTATTTTGCCTTCCGCGCTTTTTTATTCTGCAATGATCCATCGAGACGGATTGATTTTATTATCACTTTCAATGATCATTTATCATTTGTTTTTCATGATGAAAGAACATAAAATTTCATGGAAGAGAATGCTAATAACGATCTTGTTTTTATTGCTGATATTCTGTTTGAGAAATTTTGTTTTCATCGCATTGATCCCGGCTTTGATCGCATGGATTATTGCACAAAAATTTCCAAAATATGCATTTGTTTCTTTTTTGGCCGTTTATGTAATTGTAGGAATCTTATTTTTTATTTCTGGTGCTATTTCTCCGCGAACTAACCTTCCACAGTATGTTAGTTCCCGCCAGCAGAGCTTTGTAGAAATAGGAAAAGCAGGAAATTCGACCATCAGTATTCAACCGCTTCATCCCACTTTTAAAAGTTTTTTAAACGATGCACCGGAAGCCTTCGAGCATACACTCTTGCGGCCTTATTTGACAGAAATCAATAATTATCAATATTTACCTTTCGCTCTTGAAATATTATTATTTGAAATTTTGTTTTTGATTTTTATTTTTTATCACAGGAAAATCTTTCCGGTCAATCCGGTAATTTATTTCTGTATCTTTTTTAGCCTCAGTATGTTTTTAATTACCGGATATACTGTTCCAATCATTGGTGCGATCGTCAGATATCGCAGCATCTATTTTATTTTTTTATTGCTACCGATGATCTGTTATATTAATTGGGAAAGGATTGCAAATTTTTTTCACGTCAATTCGAAAACACCTTTCAGAAAATAAAATATTGTTATTTGTGGGTTTACTGTGAAAAAAGTAGCACTGGGAACAAATATTAATATTAATTGAATGTTTGTATTTTTCAAAAGAATGTGTAAAAAAATAACTAAGTAGAAAAAAAATATCCGTTTTTATGAAAATTATGTTGTTTTTTTGCGTCTTAAATTTAAAAAATGCAATCATTACGTCTCAACGCACTTCATGAACTTTTTTCCAGTACAAAAGTTCATGATGTACCACCTTCAAAAAAAATCACCAGTTATTTTGGTGAAAACGTTTTCGATTTAAAAACTGCCCGCGAATTTTTAAGTGATGAGGCTTACAAAAGTCTTGTTTCATCCATTAAAAATCAAACAAAGATTGACCGTAAAATGGGCGACCAGATCGCTTCAGGTTTAAAAAGCTGGGCCGATAAAAAAAATGTTACTCATTACACTCACTGGTTTCAGCCACTAACCGGCGCAACAGCAGAAAAACATGATTCCTTTTTTACTTTAAAAAGTGATGGAAGTTCATTGGAAGAATTTGAAGGCGCCGCATTAATTCAGCAGGAGCCTGATGCGTCTTCATTTCCGAGCGGTGGTATCAGGGCTACTTTTGAAGCCCGTGGGTATACAGCGTGGGATCCATCTTCACCGCCATTCATTATAGAAATGGGAAATGGAAAAACACTTTGCATTCCTACTATTTTTGTTTCTTATACGGGCGAATCATTAGATACAAAAACTCCGTTATTGAAATCTACTGTTGCCCTTGAAAAAGCTGCAGTGGATGTCTGCCAGTATTTTGATAAAAATATTACCTCCGTTAAACCAACACTTGGCTGGGAACAGGAATATTTTGTAATTGATGGAAGTATTGCCAGCGGAAGGCCGGATATTATGATGACAGGACGTACCGTTTATGGACATGCGCCCGCAAAGGGACAACAACTGGAAGATCATTATTTTGGTGCGATTCCGGAAAGGGTCTATTCTTTCATGCGTGATTTCGAAGACGAAGCTTATAAGTTGGGAATTCCTTTAAAAACAAGGCATAATGAAGTGGCACCTTCACAATTTGAATGCGCACCAATTTTTGAAGAAGTAAACATCGCCGTAGATCATAATACGTTGTTGATGGATCTGATGAGCCGTGTTGCCAAAAGGCACAACCTGATCGTGTTGCTTCATGAAAAGCCGTTTGCAGGAATTAATGGAAGCGGAAAACATAACAACTGGAGTATGGCGACCAACACCGGGGTGAACTTATTGGGCCCGGGCAAAACGCCGAAAACGAATTTGATGTTTCTCGCATTTTTTGTAAACACCATCAAAGCCGTTCATGATCATGCAGATCTGCTGAGGGCTTCTATTGCAAGCGCAGGGAATGATCACAGGCTTGGGGCGAACGAAGCGCCACCGGCAATTATTTCCATCTTTATCGGAAAATATTTAACAGATGTTTTGAATGAAGTGGAGAAACGTGTAAGTAATAAATTTGATGAGCAGGACGAAGCAATGCTGAAATTGGATATTCACAGAAGCATTCCTGAATTAATGCTCGACAACACCGATAGAAACCGCACTTCGCCTTTTGCCTTTACAGGAAATAAATTTGAATTCAGGGCTGTCGGTTCTTCAGCCAACTGCGCGGCACCCATGACCATTCTCAACACGATCATGGCGGACACACTTACCAAGTTTAAAGAAGACGTAGATGGTTTGATAGAAAAAGGGGAAAAGAAAGAAATCGCTCTGATGCAAACCATTCAAAAATATATTGTTGAAAGCAAAGGCATTTTGTTTGAAGGTGATGGATATAGCGCTGCATGGGAACAGGAAGCAGAAAAACGAGGTTTGCCTAATGTAAAAACCACTCCACTTGCATTAGATGCGTTTGTAACCGATGAATCAAAAAAAGTTTTTGAACGCTATGGAATTTATACAAATAAAGAACTGGAAGCAAGACACGAAATTTTACTGGAGCATTATACCAAAAAGATCCAGATAGAAGCAAGAGTGATGGGCGACCTCGCAACCACTTATATTTTGCCAGCCGCTATCAAATATCAAAATGTTCTGATCAAAAATATTAAAGGATTGAAAGAGCTCGGTTTTGATGAAAAAGGCATGGTTGCACAAAAACAAATTGCACAAAAAATCTCCGATCATATTGCTGTTATCAGCGACCGGGTTCAAAAAATGATTGAAGCAAGAAAAGAAGCGAATGAAGTACAAGATTCAAGGAAAAAGGCGATCATGTATTGTGATAATGTAAAAAAATATTTCGATGAAATCCGCTACCATGTTGACAAACTCGAACTTTTAGTGGATGATGAATATTGGGAATTGCCGAAATACCGTGAGTTGCTTTTCTTACGTTAGATAATAGAATTTGTGTTTTATAATCTTTAACAAACAAGATTTAAACTTTTTTGTTTGCTTACTATCTATGATAGAAATAAACAAAAAATTAAAACATGAAAAAATTATTTCTAATCGCAATTGCAGGCTTCTTCTTTGTGGCAACTAGTAATGCACAGGTAAAAAGAGAAACTGCCCATTCACAAAAAGTTCAGTCAGATTCTACTCATCATTTTAAGAAAGGCCAGATGATGGGTGACATGAATCTTACGGCTGATCAGAAGACGCAACTCAAAGCCCTTCACCAGGATATGAAGCAACAACGGGATGCAATAAAAAATGATGCAACTCTTACTCCTGAGCAGAAGAAGGACAAAATGAAAGATCTGCACAAGGCGCAATCAGAAAAAATGAATGCCATTCTGACTCCTGATCAGCAGGCAAAAAGAAAAGCATTTATGGAAAAGAGAAAAGAGAACCAAAAAATGAATGGTAAGTGGCATGGCAAAAAAGGCCATCAAAAAGCAGAAGCTGCAACTGAACAGTCATAATGAACTTTTTATAAAGATTTCCGAATGAAAATTAAAACCGGTCAGCGAAAGTTGGCCGGTTTTTTTAACAGAATAATTCAGCAATTACCTTTTGCGCAACTTCACTCAAAACTGAATACAGTATCTTTGCTGATTATTTTTTAAAAATGAGTACCAAAGGAAAAGTTTTAATGGCGATGAGCGGCGGTATAGATAGTACAGTAGCCGCTTTGATGCTTCATAAGGAAGGTTATGAAGTTGTGGGAATTACAATGAAAACATGGGATTACGCAAGCAGCGGTGGAAATAATAATAAACAAACGGGTTGTTGCAATATTGATAGTTTTAATGATGCGCGTATGGCTGCAGTGCAACATGGTTTTCCCCATTTTATTTTGGATATCCGTGAAGAATTTGGCGGCTTTGTAGTAGATAATTTTGTGGAAGAATATATTGCCGGCCGCACACCAAATCCATGCGTTTTATGCAATACCCATATCAAATGGCGTGCACTTTCAAAAAGAGCCGATGCACTTGGCTGTGATTATATTGCAACCGGGCATTACGCGCAAATTCATCAGCATTCAAATGGAAGGTACTTTGTAAGAAAAGGAATCGACGAAACAAAAGATCAAAGCTATGTACTTTGGGGCTTGCAACAGGATTTATTGAGCCGTACTATTTTGCCATTAGGAACGTATCGTAAAACAGAAATCCGGCAAATGGCAATTGATTTTGGTTATCCTGAACTGGCGAAGAAGAATGAAAGTTATGAAATCTGTTTTGTACCTGATAATGATTACCGCGGCTTTTTAAAAAGAAAAGTTGAAGGGCTGGAAGAAAGAGTTTCCGGCGGTTTATTTGTTGATAAGAACGGTAAGGTTCTAGGTTCACATAAAGGCTATCCTTTCTATACTGTTGGCCAAAGAAAAGGTCTTGAAATAGCGTTAGGTAAACCGGCTTTTGTAACGCAAATTATTCCCGAAACCAATACAATTGTTTTAGGCGATGAAGAAGATTTAAAAGGAAGCGAAATGACCGTAAAAGGAATTAACTGGATTAAATATGACGGCATTTCAGATGGAATGGAAGCAATTACTAAAATCAGGTATAAAGATAAAGGCGCTCTATCTAATCTTTTTACATACGAAAACGGAGTGAAAGTCCGTTTTTATGAAAATGTAAAAGGAATTGCACCTGGGCAAAGCGCTGTTTTTTATGAAGGCCATGATGTAATTGGTGGAGGAATTATTCAGAGAAACTAACGGATCGTTAATTGTTCGGTATTCATAGTTTATCATTTCTTGATTATCCCTTTTAACAAAAACATTTTTAAAACTTCTATGATAAAATATTTCATCGGAACATGTTTTATTTTTCTCGTCTGTGCTTCGTGTAAAAAAGAAAATGCTGATTTTACTCTTGAACCGGTCACCGATTATTTTCCTTTACAAACCGGAAAATATATAACGTATGACCTTGATTCGACTGTGTTCACCAACTTTGGTCAGGATAAAACGATCAGACATTACGAGGCACAATACAGAGTTGATGCACAAATCACAGATAATTCCGGAAGAACAGGATTTACAATCAACCGTTTTCTCAGAAAAGATTCTACCCAGGCATGGCAAATTGACAATGTTTTTACCGCTTTCCCTACAACAAATTCAATTGAACTAATCCAGGATAATCTTCGATTTATCAAGTTAATGGCTCCTATAAAAGAAGGTTTTTCATGGCAGGGAAACAGCTACCTTCCTTTTGATCCTTATCGCTCTTACGTTTTTGCGAATCCCGCTTTCATGGAAGACTGGAATTATATTTATGAAGATGTAAATTCTCCGCAAACAATAGGTTCTAATAATTTTGATAGTACAATAACTGTGTTAGAAATCGAAGATTCTACAGGAGATCCGAAAACCACTGAATATGCAGAAAAAACCAGGAGCATTGAAAAATATGCGAAAGGCATAGGGCTTATTTATAAAGAATTTATTCATTGGGAATATCAAGCAGGAGATAATACATACAAGGGATTTGGAGAAACATTAAGTATTAGAAATCACAATTAGCTCTGCAATTTTTCATTATATTTTATGAAAAAGATTTTTTTATTTTTTTTTCTCATTTCTTCTTTTTCTCTTAATCTTTCTGCACAGTTCACGAGGTACATTGTAAAATTTAAAGATAAAAACGGTACTCCGTTTTCAATAAATGATCCTTCAAAATTTTTATCGGAAAGGGCAATTAAAAGAAGAATAAAACAACATATTTCTATTGAGGAAACAGATCTGCCCATTGTTCCCGCTTATATAGACAGTCTTCGTTTGGTTGCGCATGTTGTGGTACTGGATGAATCAAAATGGCTTAACCAGGTTTGTATTGAAACCACTGATTCCACTGCTCTTCAAAAGATTAATAATTTTCCTTTTGTTATAAAAACGGAGCCTGTAAAAAGAATCGCTCAGCCGGAGCGAAATTCTTTTAATGACAAGGAAAGCAGAGATAAATTTAATGAAGAAATAAAGAATATAACCGATGTTGCATCCGCCTTTTCAAATGATCATTATTCGTATGGATATTCTTATAACCAAATCCATATTCATAACGGAGAATACTTGCACGACAACGGATTTCATGGAGAAGGAATGGTCATAGCAATTATTGATGCCGGCTTTTATCACTATCAAACTTTACCTGCATTTGATAGCGTTAATTTCAAAAATCGTGTGATAGAAACGCACGATTTTGTAGAAAACGAAGAAAGCGTGAATGAAGATGATGCGCATGGCATGATGTGTTTTTCAATTATCGCTTCGAACATTCCCGGCAAAATGGTTGGCAGTTGTCCGAAGGCAGCTTTTCTTTTGTATCGCTCAGAAGATGCCTCCTCAGAATCGCCGGTTGAAATGCAACATTGGATTGCTGCCGCAGAACGTGCAGATAGCTCCGGCGCGGATATAATTACTACTTCATTAGGTTATAATTTGTTCGATAATCCTGTTTTTAATTTCTCCTATTCCGATATGAACGGTCATACAAGTATGATTGCAAAAGCAGCAACATTAGCGTCAAAAAAAGGAATGATTGTTTTAGCTGCTGCAGGCAATGAAGGCAAAAGAGATTGGCATTATATAATCACTCCGGCAGATGCCGATAGTATCCTTGCTGTTGGTGCGGTTGATCGATCGGGAACTCCGGCAACTTTTAGCAGTTACGGTCCTTCTTCAGATGGAAGAGTGAAGCCGGACCTGGCTTCCGTAGGTTCAGCAACTGCAATTTCTTCTAGGTCAGGAACAATAGTTTTGGGAAATGGAACTTCCTTTGCAACACCGAACTTAGCCGGATTAGTAACGTGTTTATGGCAGGCATTTCCGGAATTTACCAATATGGAAATTATAAAAGCAGTTGAGAAAAGCAGCAGCATTTACGACCATCCTGATAACAGAATCGGTTATGGAATTCCGGATTTTAAAAAAGCTTTTGATGACTTGAATCAACAAAGGATTTTAAAAAATGCGTCAAGCATCCTGGGCTCTAAATTTATAAAGGTTTATCCAAATCCTTTCAAAACACATTTCACTGTTTTAATAAAACCGCCAGCAACATCGGAAGCAATTTTTAAGCTTTTTGATGTGTCAGGAAAGTTGTGTTTTTCTAAACAAATATCATTGCAAAAAGGAGTTTTTCAGCTGATTCATTTTGATAAAGTTCAAACTCTTCAAAAAGGAATTTATATTTTGAAATTCAACGACGGGAAAAATAAACAGAGCTTTAAATTACTTGTCGATTAAGCGAATGCCAGCAGACAAACAAATTATTAAAATTGTTATTTGCCATTTTTCCTTTTAAGTAATGCTGCAAATAAAGTATCAGCTTGCATTTCATAGCCTTTTAAATATTCACTCTTTATTAGTTGAAGATTAAGGTTCTTTTGAAAAAAGCGGACATTTTCTTCGTTTTCTTCTTTAAAAACAGAGCAGGTTATATAAAGTAAATAACCATTCTCGCTTAAACATTGAACAACATTTGAAACTATTTTTTGTTGCAATACCAAATACTTATCAATCTTTTCTTTTGAAAAAAAATGCAGTTGCTCCGGCGTTCTCGACCAGGTTCCGGAACCGGAACAAGGAACGTCCGCGATGATCAAATCAAGGCGTTTGCTAATCATTTCTTTTGGAGTAAAAACAGAAAGGTCGGCGGTAAAAAAATTGTAGTTTTTAATTCCTGCTTTTGCGAAACGTTTATGCAGATTTTCTAAAATATTTTTTCGTGTATCAGAAACTGTTAGCCCGATATCTCCCAAAAGATCGAAAGCTAAAATTGATTTTCCACCGCTTGCTGCACAGCAATCCCAAACAGAAACAGGATGGACCGGATGTTCACACCTCTCTGTTATGAGATCAAGCGTTTTTTGTGAGTTATAATCCTGGATTACTGCTTCTTTATCAACACGAATCACATCATTTAGTTTCTCAGTATTGGAAAAAGCAACGCAGCTTTCATTTAGTTGCTGAAAAAAAATCTGTGCAGATTTTAATTTTTGAAGAACGGCATTTTTATGTCCCGGTCTTATCCGGATAAACAATTTTGGTTGAATTAGAAATGATAGCGAGAATTCTTTAAAATTTATTTCATCACTGATTTGATGCGGAAGAGGAAATAATTCTTCTATAGAAAAAATATCTTTTACGATCTCAATCTTTAAAGAAATGTCAAGTCCAATATTTTCATTCCAGTCTGGTTTCAATTCTTGAAGAAGTGATGAAGGCTTTTTTTCCACAAGGAAAGTAGCAAGAAGTAATTTTTCATTGAAATCAACTGATGGACTAACGGCAAAGCCTACACGAAAATAATTATAACAGAGAGACGTGATCTGTTTTCTGTCTTTAGAGCCATGTCTTTTATTTTCAGAAAAATACTTTTTAAGGTAAAGATGAAAAGGTTCGCCGCCACTATATTTTTTAAGGATGGCAATTGCATAAATGAAATACCGGTGAAAATGCATTCCTTTATTTTCGGAGGATTGTTCACCTGTTCTCATTAATAAACGTAATTACTTCGTTTGAAATTAAAGCTGAAGAAGCGCTTTAACAGGGTCTTTGCCGAATAATAGCTGCTCGGGATTTTCAAGCATTTGTTTTACACGTACCAAAAAGCTTACTGATTCACGGCCATCAATCAACCGGTGATCATAGCTGAGCGCGATATACATCATCGGCCTTATCACTACTTGACCTTTTTCTGCAATTGGGCGTTCGACGATATTATGCATTCCTAAAATAGCGCTTTGAGGAATATTAATTATTGGCGTGCTCATCAGTGAACCAAAAACTCCTCCATTGGTAATGGTGAAAGTTCCACCAGTCATTTCTTCAATCGTAAGCTTGCTATCTCTTGCTTTTGCCGCCAGTTGTGCGACTTCTCTTTCGATCTCAGCCATACTGAGGCTTTCTGCATTTCTAATAACAGGTACTACCAGGCCTTTCGGCGACGAAACGGCAATTGAAATATCACAATATTCATGATAAATAATATTTTCTCCATCCAGGCTTGCATTTACTGAAGGCCACTCCTGCAATGCAAAACAACAAGCTTTCGTAAAGAAACTCATGAAGCCAAGGTTCACTTCATGTGTTTTTTTAAAAGTCTCTTTGTACTTGCTTCTTAATTCCATTATCGGGCTCATGTTCACTTCATTAAAAGTAGTAAGCATGGCCGTGCTATTTTTTGCTTCGACTAATCTCCTGCTAATTGTTCGGCGCAGATTACTCATTTTCTGCGCTTTCTCTTCCCGGCTGAATAATTCTTTACCAATCGGTCTTCCGGGATTTGAAAGTGCATCCAACACGTCATGCTTCATGATTCTTCCGTTAAAACCAGTTGGCGTTACTTTTGACACATCAACTTTTTTATCCGCTAAAATCGCTGCCGCTACCGGCGTAGCTTTTACATCTTCTTTTTTTCGCGGTTGATTTTCTTCCGGCTTGATTACTTTTACGTCAGGAGCTTCATGCGTTACCCGCGCCTGCGGATTTTCTGTTTTTTTCTCTTCTTTTGAAGATTGTCCTTTAGCCGGCTCTTTCCCAGCAGGCTTTTCAGCATTATCATCAATAGTACAAACTACATCACCAATTTTTAAAGTTTCATCTTCTTTTGCAATCGTGTGTAAAATACCTGCCTTTTCCGCATTGATCTCAAAGGTCGCTTTTTCACTTTCCAATTCAGCAATTACTTCATCCCTATTAACCCAATCACCATCTTTTTTGATCCATTTTGTTAAGGTTACTTCATTAATACTTTCGCCAACGGAAGGCACTTTTATTTCTACTGCCATGAATTTTTTTTAAGAGTTACAAACCTAAGCTAAAATGAGAAATACACAAAAAGCTGTGCCGGCACATGGCCGATTTTACCGGCTGATTTGTTTTCACCTTTTAGCTTTTTAAATTTGCAGGAGTTTCGTTTAAAATTTGTTGAAACAGATTTTAGAATTAAAATTCCGAAAAAAAAAACACTTATCTTTCAAACATTAGAACAGAAAAATAAGCATTTAAACAATCAATTATAAATCAATTAAAAGAAGATTTTTGAATAAAAAAGCCGGAACTATTACAAAATATCCGGTTTTTTTTATGTGTTGTTCAATCGCTATTCAGTAAACTAAGAAAAAAGGTTTATTCCTGTTTTACTGCATTGAACGGCTACAATTTTAAAATTCTTTCTTATTTAATACTTATGCATGTAATAAAGTTTCTCTTTAATTTGACGCGCTGGGAATCGTGGCATTATCATGTAAAGTATATTCCAATCTCTCCATTGTGGCTATGGTATTGTATTAAAAGCAAATCTTTATGGTTTTTTACAGCTTCTAATCCAACGATTACTTTTGGTGGTTTTGAAGGAGAAGGAAAGCAGGAGATCTATGAACAATTGCCGCAAAAAAGTTATCCAAAAACTATATTTATAAATGCCGGTATCCAGTTTTCAGAAGTTAAGCAATTAATAACTGATAGTGGATTTGTTTTCCCTTTCATTGCCAAACCAAATGTCGGTTTGATGGGATATATGTTTCGCAAAATATCGTCTATTAATCAGCTAAAACTTTATCATGAAAAAATGCAGTCGGATTATCTGATACAGGAATTTGTTGATTACCCTATTGAAGTAAGCGTATTTTATTACAGAATGCCTTCGGCTAAAAAGGGGACTGTATCAGGGTTTCTGATGAAACAATCGCCGGAAGTTATTGGAGATGGGAAGTCAACTTTATCGCAACTCATTGAAAGAAACTCGGATTTAAAGTACAAGGAAGATGTAATAAAAGCCCGTCATAAGGATCGGTTACAGGAAGTATTGCCGGTTGGTGAAAAACTGATTTTATCATACGCTTCAAACAGAAGCCAGGGTGGAAAACTGGTAAGTCTTGCGGATGAAATAGATGAAGATTTGCTAAAAGTTTTTGACTGCATTAGTCTTCAATCCAAACACTTTTATTACGGACGATATGACATTAAATGCGCTTCGATAGAAAAATTAAAAAAAGGAATTGATTTTTCTATTCTTGAATATAATGGCGCCGGAGCTGGCATTCAGCATGTTTATGGAAATGGATTATCACTCTGGAATGCCTGCTCAATAATTGCAAAACATTGGAAAGTATTATACAAAATTTCCGACTATAATCACAAAGCAAATGGAATTGCTTATTGTGATAAAAAGAAAGGAAAGGAGTTTTTAAAAGCAGCAAGAAAAAATATGCGGCTGTTAAAAAAGCTGGATGCTGAATTCCCGGCTTTTTAAATTTAATCATGATAAAATATATACATCAAAAGAAAAAGAAGTTGAATTTATTTATCAAAATCCGAAACTGTTTTTCTAATTTTTTTTCGGTTTATCCAAAACAGTAATTGGCTGATCTTTTCCTTTGTGCATAAACTTTTTGCTCTGCTCAATTGCGTCCATAATCTTTTCTAAAATCGCATCTATACTTTCTTCTTCAGCAAATTTTAGTGGTTCTTTGAAATGCACAGTAAGCAAGGAACCTTTCTTTTTAAATTTCAATCCTTTTTTGTCAAAAGCACGCCAGAAGCCATTTATAACTACGGGCACTACAATTGGTTTTTCATGTTTAATAATAAATGCGGTCCCTTTTCTTCCCGGGGCGAATGGTTTTGTAGTTCCCTGTGGAAAAGTAATCACCCAATTATTTTCCAGCGCTTTTGAAATATTTCGCGTATCACCGGTTTCGAGGCCGCGCCTCACTTCTTTTCCTTCAGGGCGCCACGTTCTTTTTACCGTAATTGCTCCGCCCCATTTAAAAAATCTTGATAGCCATGTGCTTTTCATCGTTTCCGCAGCTGCTACAAAATAGACCCGGGTAAAAGGATTTAATAAATAAAAAGGGAAGCCCAATTTATTTTCACGCCTCCATTTTACTGCACAAAAAATATGAAGGAACGTGATGACATCCGCAAAATATGTCTGATGATTGCTTACAAACAGAACATTTTTTTTTGGAAGATTTTTTATATTTTCTGTGCCCGTAATTTTTAATTTATTGATCCATACAAGTCCGGGATAAGTAACCACGCCGATAATAAAATAAACGATTGATTTTATCAGGTGTGTTTGTTGTAAACTTTTTATCCAGCGGTTCATTCATTTGTTTTTAATTATCAAAGTGCTTTGCAATTTAATAATTACGGTTAATAACATATCCTGTTTATTTCGAACGTCAGTGTTCGAAACAAACAGCAGGCGAACAAATTACTTAATTTTATTTTTCTTAAAAGGTAATAAATTATACATCAACATTTACGAGCTTAACCGAGTTTAATTTATTAAGATGCAATAACGTTTTGTTTTCATTTTCAGATTTTTGATACATTGGATTAAACTTAGCGCCGATAATAATCTCATTTAACGTATAAGAAGTTCTCGCAACAACGGTATTCGAAAACATGTCATCAAAAGCTTTTACAAAAACCAAAATTTCTCCCTGCGCATGTTCGAAATCTTCTCTTGTAAAATTATAAAACGGGCTTGTTTCTGTAATCGGATGCACAATTGTCCAGCTAAGGGTAAGAGAATTAATCGAATTATATTCAAGTTCAAGCTGATAAAATTTATTAACCGGCTTGCCTTGTTCTTCCACAATTAATCCTAAAGTTACTTTTGCTTCGGCATCCGTAAGTGTATTATTTTTAAAAGGTGCTAACCGAAACATAACCGCTCTTCCGTTGTGAAACGGCGCCAATACTGCATTACTGCTAAATCTTATAAATGCTTTCGGCCGCGAAAACCTTCCATATAATAAGCCGGTTACTACAGCCAGAGACAATAAGCCGATCAGCGCTTCCAAAGATGAGATGGAACTGGCTAAAAAACCAGCAGGGCTGATACGGCCATAACCAACCGTCGTAAAGGTCTGACAGCTAAAGAAAAATGTTTCTTCAAATTTTTTAAGAGCGGGAAAGGATACGATACCGGCCAATTTATCGCTGCCCAATAAAAAATAAATGAAGCCAAATAAAAGATTTACAATGAAATAAAAAATGAGGATCACCGATAAAAATTTAAAGCGTGGCATTTCCAATAAAACATGGTACCAGCTTATTTTTTCAAAATAACCAACACCTTTCTTTTCAATATTCGGCTGCCCGTTTTTATTAAGAAACCTTCCGCCGTAATCAGAAGAATTTACACCAAAACCTGTATTAATTTCTGAAGTGGCCTTGGGATTCACATTGTGGTTTTTGAACATAAACTTATTTTGGAAAAACACAGAAAATTTTCGAACACGAAGATGAATTACTAAAGGTATAAAATGAGAAAATTAAAGAGAAATAAAAATTCTGCTGTTCCTTTTGTAAGAGATTTATTTACCGGTTAAACGATATTTTCCTTTTAAAAAAAATTTTAAATAAGGCAAAATTCCTCCTATTATTATTATTCCGGTACAGGCAACTGCTATTAACAATTTTGCCTGTACTTGCATCTTTGCCAGGAAAAAAAACAAACACAAATACAACAATAATATCACTGAAAATTTGATACTTAATTTTTTAAGAGGAATAATTTTTAAAATTGATGTTTGCAGGATTTTAGCAGAACTCCATAGATAAAAAAATACCTGGCAATAAGTAGAAATAACAATAGCAAGCGCGATTCCTTCGGTATGCATCAAAGGATAAAGAATCAACATTAAAATAATAGCAATAAAAATATCAAGAACCGATCCCCATAAAATCTTTTTTCCTTTCGCAAAACATTGTAAAATGGCGCTATAATTATTAATGCGAAGGGGAAGGATAAAAATACTTATCGCAAAAATCGGCAGTGAAGCGTTGTATTTATCATTAAACACAATTGAAAAAAGTTCCTTTTGAAAAAACAATAAGAAAAAGAATAAAGGGAAAACAATGGAAGAAAGTGCATTGAAATTTTCATGAAATAATTTGATTATTTTATTTGTGGAGCCAAGATTTCCTGAAATTTCTATGAGCAAAAAGCTTCCAGTCACGCTAATCAACAATCCAAATAAAGGAATCTCAAAAGAGCCATTAAAAAAGATGGCAAAGTCAGTGGTAGTAAGTAGATAAAGCAAAAAAGCCTTATCCATCCATTTAGAAATTACCCCAACAACATCGTTCAAACCCAGGTAAACCCAATGATTTAAAAAATGATTTTGAATAGTTAGGTGTTCATTAGATACTCTTTTGGACGGAACCAAAATCATCGCAATCAATTTTAAAATTGAAAGAATGCTGATGCCGAAAATGAGATTATAAAGGGAATAATCTGTGAAGAGAATATAAAGGTGCCAGCCGAAAAAAAATATTGAGTAAACAAAATTAATTACGAACGAAATCTTCTCTCCCCCACGCTTTATTAAAACCGTTTCAACTACCGAAGAAATATTTTGAATAATGATAAATGCAATTAGTAAAAATTTCAAAGAAGCATCAAAATTTTTTGCAAAGAAAAAAAATGCGGCTAATCCAAAAATCCATAACAAAAAATAGAAAACGGTTAATTTTTTCAGATTCTTTTTTGCAAAAGAAAAAAGGAAATGTAAGTTGGTAGAAAGTATAACTGCAGATAAACCAAAATTGATAATAACGTTGACAATGTTCGTGTACATCCAAACGCTTTGAAATTTTCCATAGTCATCATAAGGCAGCTTTCTTGAAAAAATAATCATGATTAAAAAGAGAATTAATACCGGAAATACTCTTCCTGAAAATAACCACGAAAATTTTCGTACAGCAACAGGTTTATAATTTTGATTGATAATTTTTTGAATATTTATTTCTAAAAATTTATTTCTTGTGCAATTCAATTAAAAACCTGAGAGGCTTTTTGACGATTGAATTAACAACGGCGTCTTTAAACTTCCATAAGCCATATGGCAAAAAGGACGTCAGCAAATTTAATCGCAGCCGCACTATATATTTATTTGAAAATCTATCGGTTTTAAAATCGACACTTTCTGCCGGAATAAAATCAACAATATTGCTTTCGCTAAAAGAATGAAGATGTGCATTTTTAGGCGTTAGTTTGTTGCAATGCACACATAAAAAATAGTCAATCTTTTCGTTATAAGGAGTAGTAATAATGAGTATACCACCAGGTTTCAGCACATTAACCAATTTGGCAATAAATAATTTTGGATCGTAAACATGCTCCATAATCTCTGAAGCGATAATGGCATCGAAACTATTTTTTTTGAAAGGTAAATGATAAACGTCAGCAACAACTGCCGCATGATTCTCATGCGGATTTTCTTTTAAAACCTGAATTGAATTCTTGATTGAAATATCCATCGAAACCACTTTTTTTCCTTGCGCCAAAAAATGTTTCGCAACCCACCCGCTGCCACAACCAACATCGAGAATTAGTTCCGCATTTTTAGGAAGCCGTTTAATAATTGTCTGGTGCAGCCGCCTGATTTCTTCTTTGGTAGCAGCAGATTCTTCTTCTTTGAAATAATCAAAATGATTTGCATCTTTATTATAATGATCTGCATAATTAAAATCAGAATGAAATTGAGAATGAAGATCTGAACCGGTATTTTTCATTTCCGCATCAGCAAGTAAAACCGGAACATTTTCAAAAATTCTATAATTATTATCGCCGGAAGAAAGAAAATCCTGCTCAGCTTGTTTTTCTTTTTTCAAATCTTTTCCTGTTATCGGATCGGCTAATATTTCTTTTAAAAAGTTCTTCATTTAATTGATCCTAGAAAATGTTTTTTTATCGGGTGAAAATAGAAGTTTCTTTTACAAACTTGCCTTTTTATTAGCAATTAAGTTTAACTAATAATTATTAAAATAAAAAGTAATGCCGCTTTGGTATCAAAGATAATGCGTTTGCCTTTTTCTTATCTTCGCCGCCAATGATGAAAAACATTAGAAATTTTTGCATAATTGCACATATTGATCACGGCAAAAGCACGCTCGCAGACCGTTTGCTCGAATTTACGCATACCGTTTCTGACCGCGAAATGCAGGCGCAGGTTCTGGATGATATGGACCTTGAACGCGAGAAAGGAATTACGATAAAAAGCCATGCCATTCAAATCAATTATAAGTATGAAGGCGTAGAATACATTTTGAATTTGATTGACACGCCCGGCCATGTGGATTTTAGCTACGAAGTAAGCCGGGCGCTTGCTGCATGCGAAGGCGCTTTGCTTTTGGTTGATGCTACACAAGGAATCCAGGCGCAAACAATTTCTAATTTATACCTGGCAATTGATAATGATCTTGAAATAATTCCGGTGTTGAATAAAATTGATATGGATGGCGCGATGATTGCAGAAGTGGAAGATCAGATCATTGAACTGATTGGATGCAAACAGGAAGATATTCTGCATGCAAGTGCAAAGACCGGTGTTGGCATCGAAGAAATTTTGACGGCAATTATCAAACGTATTCCTCCACCAAAAGGAGACGTTGATGCGCCGTTGCAGGCTTTGATTTTTGATAGTGTTTTCAATAGTTTCAGGGGAATTATTGTTTATTACCGCATCTTTAATGGCGTCCTGAAAAAGAACGATAAAATCAAATTTTCCAATACTGGCAAAGAATATAATGCTGATGAAGTAGGTATCCTGAAAATGGGAATGATGCCAAAAAATGAAGTGAAGGCAGGCGATGTAGGTTACGTAATCACTGGTATTAAAAATGCAAAAGAAGTAAAAGTTGGTGATACGATTACGACGACGTTTAATCCTTGTAAAGAATCTATCAAAGGTTTTGAAGAAGTAAAACCAATGGTTTTTGCCGGAATATTTCCAGTGAACACTGATGAATTTGAAGAGCTGAGAGATTGCATGGAAAAACTGCAACTTAATGATGCTTCCTTAACTTTCGAGTTGGAAACCTCACAGGCGTTGGGATTTGGCTTCCGTTGCGGATTTCTTGGAATGCTTCATATGGAAATTGTGCAGGAAAGATTAGAACGAGAGTTTAATCAAACGGTAATCACAACTGTTCCCAATGTCAGCTTCTACGCTTACACAACAAAAGGTGAAAAAATTACTGTAAACAATCCTTCTCAAATGCCCGACCCGAGCCGAATTGAGAAGATTGAAGAACCATATATCAGAGCGCAGATCATTACAAAACCCGAATATATCGGAAACATTATGACGCTTTGTATTGGCAAAAGAGGAATCCTTACTAACCAGGGATATTTAACCCCAACCCGCGTAGAGCTTAGCTTTGAGATGCCTTTAACTGAAATTGTTTTTGATTTCTACGATCGGCTAAAAAGTGTAACGCGAGGCTATGCATCATTTGATTATCATCCAATTGGCTACCGGGAAAGTGATATTGTAAAAATGGACATACTTTTGAATGGCGAAAAAGTTGATGCGTTAAGCTCATTAATTCATCGCGCCCGCTCCCAGGAATTTGGAAGAAAACTTTGTGAAAAATTAAAAGATCTTGTTCCACGCCAGCAATTTCAAATTGCAATACAGGCAGCAATCGGAGCAAAAATTATTTCCCGCGAAAATATCAGCGCTATTCGAAAAGATGTTACCGCAAAGTGTTATGGTGGCGATATCAGCAGAAAAAGAAAACTGTTGGAAAAACAGAAAGAAGGCAAAAAAAGAATGAAGCAGATTGGAAACGTAGAAGTGCCACAGGAAGCGTTCTTAGCAGTTTTGAAACTGGATGAATAAATACTTTTACAGTAAAGCAACCAATTACCCCATTTTATATTTTTCAGTAACCCGTCTTCGGCTTCAACAAAAATTTCTTATTTTACAAAAAAATAAAATATGCCTTCCATAGCTCTGAATAAAGAAATGAATATAGAGGTAAAAGTACGGCTCATCAGCAAAGGAAATGATGAACCGTTAACCGGAAATGATTTTTCTGTCCGGCTTTACGATAAAGATATTTTTAATGATGATTTTCTCGGTGAAAGTGTTCCTGATGAAGAAGGTGTCGCGAAGTTTCTTTTTTCACAAGGCGATTTTTCGCAACCAATGAACATGGATGCCAAACCCGATTTTTATTTCGTGGTTTACAATAACAAAAAGGAAATTTTCAAAAGCAAAGTAATGTCCAATCTTGATCTTTCAAATATTGAAGATTTTATTATGAAAGAAGGCGAAGTGATTGATCTTGGAACTTTTTTAATCGATACAAATTCCTAAATGGCTTTTTTTAATCATTTGATTAATTCGCAGATTTCTTATCATTAGTTTTCATAAAAGTTTAGATTGAATCTCTTTCCAGTTACTTACCCTTTCGAAGTCTTTTTCAAAAATATTATGATGACAAGTATATAAAATTTTCCTTCCCTTAAAATCGGTGAAATTCCTCGTTCTGTCGTCAATCATAATATCAGTCTGGATAATGCTTTTCATTCCACAAAGACAAATTTGTTTCCATGAAATAAAAGGAAGATTTCCCTGGATCCAGTTGAATTTATCTAACAACGAATTAGGAAATTCCAAAGCAGCAGACACGATAAACAATTCATATTTTTCATTTAGTTTTTTCAATACTTCTCTTGCATCCGGCATTACTTCCAGATCCCCAAAAAACCCTGGTTCATTCAAATATTCATGAAACTTTGAAAAATGCTCAGGCGTCACAACCTGTTTTAAATCCTTCCCCTGGATTTCCTCATCAGTAAATGTTATTCCAAAATCCCGAGAGTAATAATGCCTTAATTTTTTGGCGGTATCAGTAATTACTTCATCCATATCAATACTTAAAGTCTGCATATTTTTTGAAGTTTTATTTTTTTTAATAGCCTAAAGTAACAGTAAAATTGAAATTTCCATTATTTGTTCGGTTACTATCAGTAATTTATAAAATACAAAATAATAATTTTCCGCGCTGTGGTTGAGTTCCCTAACTTTATTATTGTAACACCCCATAAAAAACCGTTACTACAAACTAATTTAATGAGCACTTTCGACAATTTTTTTGAAAGTTTTTTTTATAAGTCAAAACAGAATGCTGCTTTGATAATTGATTTAGAGGGAAAGGTAATTGCAATTAATCCTGCGTTTGTTGAAAATTTTGGCTATTCAGAAAAAGATTTGATTGGAAAAAGTGCATCCGTTTTATTTACAAAATCTGATCAGGAAAAAGATTTATTTAAAAAAGAAATTGCACAGGTGTTGCAGAGAGGTCAATCATTTGATAATAATTATTTCGTAAAAAGTGATCAAACAATTACGTGGGTAAGAGGAGAATCGGTTTTTGTGAAATCAATAGATGGCACTTCATTTATTTTAAAAATAATCCAGGATATTCATGATCAAAAAATAACAGAAAATGCATTGCGCTCTTTGAATGATTTTAATGAAAATATTTTGAGTTCGATCGAGGATGTAGTAATTGTATTGGACGAAAAAATGAATGTGATAAAGGCCAATAAATCATTTGCAAAATTATTCAGATCACGGCCGCCAGACATCTCTTCGCTGAATTTTGCCGATCTGGTGAGGCCATATGATAAAAGCGGTGATCTGATCATGTCTCTAAAGGATTCATTTCACACAAAAAAAGGATTTAGTAACAAACAAATTGATTTAGTTATTTCTATTACAGACATCAGAACTTATGATATCAGCTGTTCTTTTATGGATAGTTCATTTGATAACGATCTGTTATTGATCGTGCACGACATTACCGCTTACAAACTACTGGAAAAAGAAAAAGAAGATGTAATGGGATTTGTTGCTCATGAACTACGAAACCCTTTATCCAATGTAATTTTATGCAATGAATTAATGTCTGAAGCGCTTATTGAGAGGGACGAAGATCTGATAGAAACGATGCTTCAAAAAAGTAAGAATAATACAGCACGATTGCAAAAAATGATTACGGAATTATATGAGTCAACAAAGATTAATTCTGGTTACATGCAGTTGGAAATTTCTGATTTTAATTTTTCTGATATCATAAAAGAAGCAATAGAAACAGTTGAAGTGCTGCAACCGGCGTACCAGATAACGCTGAACGGAAACCCGGATATAAATATTAGCGGCGATCGGTACCGGCTCATACAGGTGCTTACAAATTATTTAAGCAACGGACTTAAATATTCGAATGGGAAAACGACGGTTTGGCTAAACATCAGTCACGACAAAAAAAACCTCACCGTTTCTGTAAAAGATGAAGGCCTTGGAATTCCAAAAGAGCAGTTACCGTATGTTTTTGAAAGATTTTTCAGGGTAGAAAAAACAAGAAATATTGAAGGAATCGGCCTCGGTCTTTATCTTTGCCGGCAGATTATTCATGCGCATAAAGGGCGTGTGTGGGCTGAAAGCGAAGAAGGGAAAGGTTCGGTATTTTATTTTTCGATTCCAACAGTACAGTAAATTCGCATGTACAACCGTTCTATTTATTAAATTCTCTTAAAGCGATATGTATTTCATTAATCACACGCAGATATTCATCTTTTGAATCTTTAGTTATTTCCGTTTCTATTTCCTTATTCAATAACCGCAAAGCACTTTCGAGCGTGGCTTTTATTTTATTTGTGTCCACAATTATTTTTTAAATATAAAATTAAAAAAATTTATTAAACCGTTATATCTGTGCCGCCAAAACCAGAGATGTGACAACTAAACTTCTCATAAAAGAACGGGTTATTTTTTTGTAAAAGTATAAGTGATAGATCCGGCCGAACTATCTGCCGTATTTATCATCGATTTTGCGGTAAAACTATTCTTGCTTATTGGCCCTAATTTAAGCCTATAACCTTCTTCCACGTTTTTTGCTTTTTCACCATTTAGTTTTTTAAATTGAAATTGAGCGTCATCGCCTTTACCGTAAATGCTCCAGTAAATGTCTTCCTTCGTACCATTTGTTAATGTGAAATTTCCTTTGCCATTTCTTATCAAATCCCAGGTACTTCCCTTAAAATCCTGGTAAGGCGCTTCATCAAAAACATTAGTAACCTGGAAACCTGCAGGAGCATCAACAGCAATATCGGAAATCGTCCACGTGCCGGCAAGATTACCATTCGTTGGTTTTAAATTTGTTGCATTTTTCGAGGAAGAACAACTTGTTATAAAAGCACTTGCAGAAATAAAAATTAAAATAGGAAGTATCTTTTTCATAAAATAATATTGTTTTTCTCGTTAATACATAAACCCTGCCAAGCTTTGAGATAAAAATCGGCTATCAGCTATCAGCAGAAACTGATTAATTCATTGTTCAATAAAAAATAAGTAACTGGTTTATCGGAACTCAATTGCCTTCACAGGTTGTATTTTTCTTACCAGTAATGCAGGAATCAACAACATCAAGAAACAAATGAGTAATGTAATGATATCAATTGCTGCAACCTGCCACCATATTACATCAGCGTGAGCCACTTTCATAAAATACGCTTCTTCATCCAACTTTATAAATCCGGTCATCTCCTGAAAATAGCAAATTCCTAAACCTAACAATGTACCGGCAATAACTCCTGTAAATGCTATAATAATTGTGTTATATAAAAATATTTTTTTAATAGTACTATTCTTTGCGCCTACCGCTTTTAAAATTCCCACCATCGTTGTTCTTTCCAAAACCAAAATGATAAGACAGGTTATTAAATTTACTACAGCGACAACCATCATAATAACCAACAAAATTGTTTTTATCCTTCCCTGCAAATTCAGCCAATCGAAAATATTCGGATAAACTTCCTGGATCGTTTTGCTGTACCATCTTCCTGGCAATATTTCCGAATCATATAAATAATTGTTGACAGAATCCGTTTGTTTATAATCCTTCAAAAAGATCTCGTACCCTCCTATTTCATTGGGTTTCCAGTCGTTCAGACGTTGAATCAATTTAATATCACCAATGCAAAAATTATGATCGTATTCATCAATCCCTGTTTTAAAAATTCCAGCAATTTTTAATTTTCTCGCGCGCTGACTTCCATCATTTTGAATAAATAAGATGATAACACTGTCTCCAACACTCGCTTCAAGTTGATTGGCCGTGTACTCTGAAATATCAATGTCTTTGCTATAACCACTATCAGCAAACGATATCCATTTTCCTTTTTCTAAAAAAGAATTGAGCCGCTTGAAATCAAAACTGCTATCCACACCTTTCATTAAAACGCTTTCAATATCGTCTTTAAACCTGATAATAGCCGACTTGGTAGCATATCGTGCTACATTTTTTACTTCTGGTATTTTTTTTAAAAAAAGCTCCAGCGTATCGTTTCTTTCTATCGGTGTTTCCTCGGCAATATTTGCCTGCGACATTACATTCTGTTGCACACGAATGTGCCCCCAGAAACTAAATACTTTATTGCTGATTACATTTTGAAAACCGTTCACAAAACTTATTGCCACAATCATCACAGCCACACTTATCATCGTAGCCGTAATAGCCAGGCCAATAATGAAACGGGAAAAAGTTTTTTGTTTGTTGAAAGCGATTCGCCGAGCTATAAATGAGGAAACATTCAAAAGACCTAATTTTGATTTTTGTAAAACTAATTTTTTTTAAAACATTATAAATGAAAACATTAAAAGTAGTTTTTATTGGCCTGCTGTTTTCAATAGCCAATCATTTATTTGCGCAAATTCCGGATCGCATTTATCAAAAAAATATTAAAACAGTACGGTTGTATAAAGCAGGAAATCAACTGACTCTTCCGGTAATAAATTTAAACAGCAATGACTTTTTACAATTAAATTTCGACGATCTTGATGCAGATGTAAAATACTATTATTACACCTATCAACTGTGCAACAGCGACTGGACGCCGGCGAATCTTGGTCAATATGATTATATTAAAGGTTTTACACAAACACGAATTAGTAATTATCGCTTTTCATCGGTCGCACATACCAGATATACCAATTACCAGGTGTCATTGCCGGATGCAAATATGTATCCTACCAAATCCGGAAATTATATTTTAAAAGTTTTTTTAAACGGTGACACATCACAATTGGTTTTTACAAAAAGATTTATGGTAGTGGACAACAAAGCTGTGGTTGCGGCAAGAGTTACCCAACCTTTTTCACCTGAATTGTCAAGAACACATCAGAAGCTTCAATTTACCGTGGATGTGAAAGCACTGCAAGCTTTTAATGCGGCACAACAAATAAAAGTAGTCGTTCTCCAAAACTATCGCTGGGATATTGCAATGGCTAATTTAAAACCTACCTTTATCCGTGGAACTTCACTTGAATATAATTCTGAAAATACTGCTGTTTTTCCTGCGGGAAAAGAATGGCGTTGGCTCGATCTACGAGATTTTCATTTACAAAGCGACCGTGTTTTAACGGCTGATTATAAAAAAAACTCTACCGATATTTTTTTACGTCCTGATATTCCTTTAGCGGACGAAAAATACGTGTATTACCACGATCTGAATGGCATGTCTTCTATAGAAGCCATTCGCGGAATTAATCCTTTTTATGAAGGAGATTATGCTACCGTCTATTTTTCTTTTGTGCCACCTAACGGGCAGCCATACCCGAATAAAAATATTTATCTTTTTGGACAATTAACAGATTATAATTTTACAGATAGCCTTAAAATGATTTTTAATCCAATAGAAAAAAAATATGAAACTCATCTTTTTATGAAACAGGGATATTATGATTATACCTACCTGGCAGTAGATAACAATAATCCTGATGTGTATTCAGAATTAGATGGAAATTATTATGAAACTGAAAATCTTTATACGATTTTAGTATATTACAAACCTTTCATCGGTCGCTCTGATGAATTGATTGGCGTAGCTACTTTTGATTCAAGAACAGATCAGCCGGCATTCGGTTATTAATTTCAAATATGAACGTTGAAATTTCATTTATTTATTGCTTTACTATCTTTAGATAATTTATTAACCTTTAAATTTTAAAAAAATGAAAAAAATTCTTTGTATTCCAGCCATTTTATTAATGGGTTTGATTTCTTGTAATTCCGGCAGCAACACCGAAACCAGTACCACGGATTCAACGGCCATACAGGCAGATACTTCACATTCTTCCATGAATATGACAGAAGCATCACTTCCTGAAATACCCGCCGGTGCTTCTGTATCTTTTAAAAATCTGAAAGACGGAGAAACAGTTTCTTCTCCGGTAAAAGTAGAAATGGTAGCTACAGGAATTTCAGTCGATTCAGCAGGAGCTGTAAAACCGAATTCAGGGCACTTTCATATTATTATCGATGGCGAAGATTCAATTCCTTCCGGCGAAGTAGTTGCAAAAGACAGTACACATCTCCATTACGGCAATGCACAGCAGGAGGCTACTCTTGATTTACCAGCAGGAAAACATAAACTCACTCTTCAATTTGCTGATGGCGCTCACCGGTCTTATGGCAATAAATTAGCAACTTCGATTACAATTAATGTCAAAAAATAAAATCGAAAATTGAGAATTGAAAGTTTTCAATTCTCTCCTTATATTTGCGCCCCGGCAAGTCTTGTACGGCCAGCTCCTACAGAACTCCCCCAGGATCGGAAGATAGCAAGGGTATGTGGTTGAGCGGTGCGATACAAGCAACTTGCCGGTTTTTTATTTAAAAAACTTTCTGAATTATTAGCTGAAAAAGTGAAGTTTTTTAAAAAAGAGCTGGTTCAAATATTTATTCTTTCCGTAAAATAAAAATGCGCTGTCGTAATAAACTTCAGCGCATAGGTGTTTCCAAGGGGTTTATCTTTATCTGTTTTTTCGACTATTTTTAGATTCATTCATAATTTCGTCCAGCGTTTTCAGATGTGTAGGATTAGGGATTTTTTTGATATAAATATCAAACTCCTTGTAAATTGAAGGATTCGTTTTTAGAACCGCTTTTATACTTACTTTTTCGTTAGAAAAATCCGGATCAATATAAAGTGAGTTGCCATAAAACTTGCCATCGCTGGAGGAAAAAGCAATATCGGTAGTATCTAACGGAACGAATTGGCCATTAGCAAGTTTGCCATCAATATTAATATAATTGTACGTTCCTTTTTTAAGGCTGTCTGTATAAAGATGTACATAAATGCTGTCAATCTTTTGAGCTTTCGCAAAAGAAAAAGAAAATACAGCAATCAGGAATAAAAAAGGTTTCAATGAAATCATTTTCTGTTGAGATTGAAAAAAACATGCCATAGTTGCATGAATACTTTTTTTAAGAATTCTTTTAAAAACTAGAAAAAAAAATTTGTTGGTTAAATTTTTTCCTTTCATCTTTGCGTCTGCAAATGAAAATCAAAAACACATACAATAGCTGGTGGCACACGATCTGATGATTGTGCCTTGCTATTATTTGTGAATTAAATAAATATTACGCCCCGGCACTAAAGCCGGGGTTTTTTATGTTATGAAAAAAATAGAATTATCTACTACGTTCAAAAAATTATTAGCTGACGTGTATACGCCGGTTGGAATCTATTTGCGTTTGCGTGATCGCTTCCGTGATACGATCCTGTTGGAAAGTGCGGATTTTCATGCTTCGGAAAACAGCTATTCCTTTATTGGAATTAATGCTATCGCTGGAATTGAAATTAAAAATTTAAACGAGATTGAATATAAATTTCCGCTCCGGGAAGCTAATAAAATCAACATCAATTCTAACATAAAAATTACGGATGAAATCTGGAGGTTTATGCAAACGTTCAATATCGCGAAACCTGCTGACATGCCCGTAAGTATGGCGCAGGGCTTATTTGGATATACTGCCTATGATGCCGTTCAGTTTTTTGATACCATAAAATTTAATCCGTCCGAAAGTTCAAAACCACAAACGATTCCTCTTGTCCGGTATAGACTCTATCAATATGTTATAGCGATCAATCATTTTAAAAATGAATTGTTTATTTGTGAAAATCATATTAACGGAATTGAAAGTGAAGTGAATTTGATTGAAACTATTATCCGGAGTAAAGATGTGCCTGCATTTCCGTTTGCTGCTATTGAGAATGAAACTTCTCCCATCGAAGATGAAGATTATATAACGATGGTAAAAAAAGGAATGGCAAGTTGCGCGCGGGGCGATGTTTTCCAGGTTGTGCTTAGTAGAAATTTTCAGCAAAAGTTTTCGGGAGATGAATTTAATGTTTATCGCGCGTTGCGCAATATCAATCCAAGCCCCTATCTTTTCTATTTTGATTATGGCGATTATCGTTTGTTCGGTAGCAGTCCTGAATCGCAATTAAAAGTTAAAAACAACTTAGTAATTGTACATCCGATTGCCGGAACTTTTCGAAGAACAGGCAATGATGCAGAAGATGAGCAATTAGCAGAAAAATTATTAAAAGATCAAAAGGAAAATGCTGAACACGTGATGCTTGTTGACCTTGCGAGAAATGATCTGAGTCGCGTATGCAGCAACGTTCATGTGAGCCGGTATGCAGAAGTTCAATATTTTTCTCATGTTATTCATCTGGTAAGCGAAGTAAAAGGAACTATTGAAAAAAATACAAATCCTTTTGATCTGCTTGCAGTTACTTTTCCTGCCGGCACTTTAAGTGGCGCGCCCAAATATAAAGCGATGCAACTGATTGATGAATATGAAAAGAATCCACGCGGATACTATGGTGGCTGCATTGGTTTTGTTGGTTTTAACGGCGACGTCAATCATGCAATTATGATTCGCACATTTCTGAGCAAAAATAACCGGCTGAATTATCGTGCAGGCGCCGGAATAACCATTTCTTCTAATCCTGAAAATGAGCTGCAGGAGGTAAATAATAAATTAAACGCGCTGACAGCCGCTATAAAATCAGCACAGTATATTTAGCAATAAAGCATAATGAAAATATTAATTTTTGATAACTACGATTCATTTACTTACAATCTTGTGCATCTTGTAGAGAAAATAACTCATGATAAAGTAGATGTATTTAGAAATGATAAAATTTCTCTTGAAAAAATAAATGACTATGATAAAATAATCTTGTCTCCAGGGCCGGGACTACCGGTAGAATCAGGATTATTAATACCATTGATAAAAGAATATGCCATGTCCAAATCGATACTCGGCGTGTGTTTGGGTCAGCAGGCGATAGCAGAAAGCTTTGGTGGAAAGCTTGAAAATCTGAAAAATGTTTATCATGGTGTGGCAACAAAAATTAAGATAAATGATGAAAGAATCGTTTCTGAAAATGATGTTTTTAAATCCTTGCCAAATGAATTGGAAGTAGGAAGATATCATTCGTGGATTGTTAGTAAAGAAAACTTTCCTGATGATTTAGAGATCACGGCAGAAGATAAAAGCGGATACATTATGAGTTTGCGACACAAAACTTTTGATGTACAGGGAGTGCAATTTCATCCTGAAAGTGTATTGACGCCGATGGGAGAAAAAATAATGAGGAATTGGCTCAATGTTTAAAAGCGTTTGCAAACTTCAGATTGTTTAGATTGACTGCAATATAACGGTTAGCAGTAAACGAAGTTTTAATAAAGAATTTTATTTTATGAAAAAGATTTTACAATATTTATTTGAACACAAAACGTTATCCCGCGAAGCGGCAAAAGAGGTTTTATT
>Ga0157371_10001081_pt1 | contig 29510 bp, 24 predicted proteins | sample C45metaG_FD_113462 | JGI IMG/M metagenome (GOLD analysis project Ga0157371, IMG submission 113462) | Corn rhizosphere microbial communities from Kellogg Biological Station, Michigan, USA - C4-5 metaG | ecosystem: Host-associated > Plants > Roots > Rhizosphere > Soil | place: USA: Michigan... | reverse complement strand
TAGTGCGGTAGATCCCGCATATGGGCCAATATATGCCACGACTCTTGCTGTCTCATCTTGCTTTAGTCGGTCAATAGTAGGGCCCGTTAGTTCGTAAGCTCTGCCCTCATAATCAGATGCAACTGGCAGCTCTCGCATACCCAGTTGACTAACTTCTTTGTGCGTCATGGTATTTTTCCTCGTTAACTCATTAATGCTAATCGGTGTCGCACTCGCCAAGCGCGCGGCGAGCAAGCTGGGCTCTGATAGTTTCAATAACTGCCGGATCAGTTGTTCCAATAAAGCCCTGGGCGGGGATGCCTTCGGAGCCAATAACACGAGTCCCCAACTGCACGCCCTCACCCTCAACTAGCGTCTGCTCAACCACTACGACGCGTTCGCCATCGATAACTACATACAGTTCGGGATCAGACTTGGGCTGTTCTTCCATTGTCCTAGTATATAAAACAACCGGCCATAGTGCAGGCCGGTTGTTTTTTTTGATTGTGCTGTTTCGAGGACTAGCCGCGAGCAAAGTGAGCGAAGGCACGGTTGGCTTCTGCCATCTTGTGTGTGTCTTCTTTCTTCTTTACTGCTGCACCCTGACCGTTGTACGCGTCAACGATTTCAAGTGCAAGACGGTCGTCCATGCCCATGCCCTTGCGAGAACGAGCAGCAGTTACGAACCACATTGTAGTAAGGTGGTTCTGGCGCTGGCCACGAACTTCGAAAGGAATCTGGTAGTTTGCACCACCCACGCGGCGAGAACGAGTCTCGAGGTGAGGCTGAATGTTCTTGATAGCTTGTTCAAAAGCTTCAAGAGGGTTTTCTACCTTAAGCTTGTCAGCAGCCTTCTGCATACCGCTGTATACGAGACGCTCAGCGAGCTGCTTTTTACCATCGCGCATAACGCGGTTGATAACGCGCTGTACCTGGAGGCTGTTGTACTGGCGGTCAGGTTGGATGTCGCGAACTAATGCTTTAGTCTTTTTACGTGGCATTACTTGCTCTCCTTCTTCGCACCGTACTTAGAACGGCCTTGCTTACGGTTAGCTACACCCTGGAGGTCGAGTGCACCACGAACGATGTGTTAGCGCACACCTGGAAGGTCCTTTACACGACCACCGCGTACGAGTACGACAGCGTGTTCCTGTAAGTTGTGACCTTCACCACCGATGTAAGCCCATACTTCTTGGCCGTTGCCAAGGCGTACACGAGCAACCTTACGAAGCGCAGAGTTAGGCTTCTTTGGCGTCTTGGTAGTTACCTTGACACAAACGCCACGCTTAAATGGTGATGGCTTTTCGTAGTTTTTGGTCTTAAGGCTGTTAACAACCTTAAGAAGCGCTGGTGACTTTGACTTAGTAGTCAACTTCACGCGAGGCTTACGAACCAATTGGTTGATTGTTGGCATGTAATCTCCTTATGTGATCTGCCGCCATCAGGTGAGCATGGGACGAGTGCCAACTCTGTCCCACACTATATTCACCCGGCTCGGACCACTTATTTGTAATGTATTAACTGTACCAGAATTACGCGTTTAGCGCAACTTCGGCGTCTTCAGCTGCTTCGATGTCAACTGCAGTGTCTTCGTCGTCATCATTTTTAGGTGCTGAGTAACCAGTACCGACAGGGATCTTGCGACCCAAGATAACGTTTTCTTTCAGACCGTGCAGCTTGTCGAGGCGACCGCTTGTTGCTGCAGCGATCAGAACGCGAGTTGTGTCCTGGAATGATGCAGCACTCAAGAATGAGTCGGTGCTCAATGAAGCCTTGGTGATACCCAAGAGCAGCTGGTTGTAGACGGCAGGCTCCTTGCCTTGCGCAGTCAACGCGTCGTTGGCGTCAACCACAGCGAGCTTACTCACAACGTCACCTGTAACAAACTCAGTGTCGCTCGCATCTTCGATCTGAACACGGCTGAACATCTGGCGCACGATGATTTCAAGGTGCTTGTCAGATACGTTCTGGCCCTGACCTGCGAAGATACGCAAGATCTCGTTCATGATGTAACGCTGTGTTGATTCAACACCCTGAAGGCGCATGAGCTCAGGTAGGTTGATTGAACCGTTGGTCAAGCGCTGACCAGCAACAACGGTATCACCGTCGCGAACTGTCAGTTGCTTGAAGCCAGGGATTTCGTAACGTACAACGCTTTGGCCTGCAGGAGTGATAACGATAGCGCGTGCGCTTACGTCAACCTTACCGGCCATAGGAGCGATAAGTGGCGAAGACTTGTCGTCAAGTTCGGCGATAACGTCACCAATAGCTACGTCAGTACCATTCTTAACCTTAGCAACGCGCTCACCAAGTTCGAGTGAAACACTCTCTTGGTTTTGGGCAGTGATTTGTACGACGTAGTGGTCGCCCTCTTCCCATGCCGTTACAGTACCAGCGATGTCAGTCAAGTATGCCTGACCCTTTGGTGAACGGACTTCGAAGAGCTCTTCAACACGGCTCAGACCCTGAGCGGTGTCATCCGCCAAGACCGCACCAGAACGGTGCTTAGAGTCGAGTGATAGCTGTGTACCAGGCTCACCGATTGACTGAGCGGCGATAACACCAATTGGGTGGTGGCCAACAACCATCAAACCAGTTGCTGGGTCAACACCGTATGACTTCTGAGGAACACCATGTACAGATGTTGCACTCAAGACAGACATGATCTTAACACCATCAATCTTTTCGTCAGCTTCAATCTTTTCAGCAGTTTCTTTGGTAATTTGATCACCGCGCTTGAGGTAGCCAGCAACTTCTTGTGCTGCAAAGCGGCCTTCAAGACGTGATGCGTAGCTTACGCCAATCTCTTCAGCATCGCTGCGGTTCATTGCGAAACCAGGGTCAAGTTCTTCGGCGTCATCACCTTCGATAGTGAATACGTCCTGTGCAACGTCGACCAAACGACGAGTCAAGTAACCAGCGTCGGCAGTCTTAAGGGCGATGTCGATAAGTGCCTTACGGGTACCACGGGTACCGGTAAAGTATTCGAGTGGGTTCAAGCCTTCAATGTAGCCAGACTTGATTGGTAGCTCAATTGCGTGACCTGAAGCGTCAGAGAACACACCAAGCATACCAACACACATCTTCATCTGAGAGATGTTACCACGAGCACCAGAGGTGATTGCGATAGCCATTGAGCTTTCCGCACCAACCATCTGTTCTGCAAGGAGTTCCTGCACGCGGTTGTCGATCTTCGTCCAGTTTTCAACAGTCAAGCGGTAACGCTCTTCTTCGGTAATGAAACCTTGTTCGTACTGGTCAGAGATAGCAGCTGCGCGCTCTTCACCCTCTTCGAGCACCTTAGGCATGCCTTCGATCTTTGCGAAGTCACCCATACCCATTGAGATACCAGATTGCGTTGCGTAGTTGAAACCGAGATCTTTCAATTCATCAGCGATTTCAGCAGTTGTCGCCTGGCCGTACTGCTGGTAAATAGCAGCCATAACCTTCTGGAGCTTCTTCTTGGTCATTGGCTCATCTTGGAATGCGAAGTCTTCTGGGAAGGTTTCGTTAAACAAGATACGGCCAAGTGTTGTTTCACGGATTTCACCGCGGAACGGCAAACGTACGTAGCTCTGGAGCTTAATGCTACCAGCGTCGTAAGCCATGAGAGCTTCAGACAGACCCGTAAATGGACGGATGTCACGGCTAATGCTTGGGCGGTCGTAGGTCAGGTAGTAACAACCAAGGACCATGTCCTGCTCAATGTGCAAGATTGGCGTACCGTCAGCAGGCTTCAAGAGGTTCATGTTGGCAGCCATGATGTTCTTAGCTTCAGCCTGAGCTTCGTCAGACAGAGGCAAGTGAACGGCCATCTGGTCACCATCGAAGTCGGCGTTGAAGCCCTTACAGACCAATGGGTGCAACTGAATAGCGCGACCTTCGATCAGTACTGGCTGGAATGCCTGAATCGACAAACGGTGCAGTGATGGAGCACGGTTCAAGAGAACGTACTTACCCTTAATAACTTCGTCAAGGGCGTCCCAAACGGCAGTCTCACCAGTTTCGATCATACGAGTCGCAGAACGAATGTTGTGAGCTTGTTCGCGGGCGATCAATTCACCAATAACAAATGGCTTGAACAGTTCAAGAGCCATCATCTTTGGCAGACCACACTGGTTGATCTTGAGTTCTGGACCAGCCACGATAACTGAACGACCAGAGTAGTCAACACGCTTACCAAGAAGGTTCTGACGGAAGCGACCCTGCTTACCCTTGAGCATGTCACTCAAAGACTTCAGGCGGCGGCGCTGACCAGTTGCAGCAACTGCGCGGCCAGAGCGAGCACTGTTGTTGTCGATCAGGGCGTCAACAGCTTCCTGAAGCATACGCTGCTCGTTGCGACGAATAACTTCTGGGGCATTGAGCTCGATAAGCTTCTTAAGGCGGTTGTTACGGTTGATAACACGACGATATAGGTCGTTAAGGTCAGAGGTTGCAAAGCGACCACCGGTCAGCTGCACCATTGGGCGCAGGTCTGGTGGGATCACTGGCAATACAGAAACACACATTGAGCCCGGTTCGATGCCAGCACGCTCCATGCTTTCGAGCAAGCGAAGACGCTTCATAAGCTTCTTCTTGCGCTGGCCCTTAGCGTCTTCTGCTTCGCCAGTTAACTGTGCGATCAATTCACCAAGGTTAATCTCGTCGAGCATGTCCTTTAGTGCAGCGCCACCCATACCTACAGTGATAATCTCACGGAGTTCATCAGGCAGGTTACGGTATTCAACTTCACCAATAAGGGCAAGCTTTTCGAGTCCATCAACTTGCGCCTTGAACAATTCAAATTCCTTGTCCACGTCAGCAAGTTCTTTGGTCTGCATTTCAGCCAAGGCCTTGATGTTAGCGTCTTCTGCTTCAGACTCTTTTTCAAAACGAATCTTAATTGCCTGCTTAGCTGCAGCAAATTCAGCTTCTTTGTCTGTGCGAAGTTTATCGCGCTTTTCGGTGTCTACGCTCTTGATGATGTAGCTTGCGAAGTATGCAACGCGCTCGAGGTTTTTAACAGTAACACCTAAGAGGAGGCCAACTGCCGAAGGAGTACCACGGAGGAACCAGATGTGTGCAACTGGAACTGCAAGGCTAATGTGTCCCATGCGCTCACGACGAACGATGCTCTTGGTAACCAAGTCACCGTTCTTGTCTACAGCAGCTTCGCGAGAGCGAACGCCCTTGTATTTTGCGTCGTGTGGGTTGATGTCCTTGATTGGACCAAAGATTCGTTCACAGAACAAACCATCTTTTTCAGGTTTTTGTGTGCGGTAGTTAATTGTCTCCGGCTTGGTAACTTCGCCGTAGCTCCATTCCAAGATGTCAGCGCTACTTGCTACTGCAAGGCGTACGGCGTCGAAGACAGAGATGCTTACGCTTGAGCTATAACGTCGCATTACGCTACCTCCTTATCGTTTTCTTCATTCGAGTCGTCATCGTCAGTGCCAACAGTGACAGCTGCCATGTCGTCATCGAGATCTTCCATAACCATAAATTCGTCAACTGCAGCGTCTTCCGTTACATCAACATCAGATGCGAGTGGCGCAGGAACGGTTACTTCAGCTTGGTTTTCACCTTCGTCGCGAACGTTTGTTGCCAAAACTTGTTCAGCGTCGATAACCTTGTCAGATTGTACGAGGTCAACCTTTAGGCCAAGACCTTGCAGTTCCTTAACAAGCACGTTGAATGACTCAGGTACCTTTGGACCAACAATTTCGGTCTTCTTAATGATCGACTCGTAGGCCTTTGAACGTCCGTAGACGTCGTCAGACTTGATCGTCAGCATTTCTTGAAGTGTTGATGCTGCACCGTATGCTTCCAGTGCCCACACTTCCATTTCACCAAAGCGCTGACCACCGTTTTGCGCCTTACCACCAAGTGGCTGCTGGGTAACCATCGTGTATGGACCAGTTGAACGTGCGTGGATCTTGTCGGCAACCATGTGGTTCAGCTTAATCATGTACATGCTACCAGTAGTAGTGCGCTCCTTGAAGGCATCACCAGTACGGCCATCGAACAGTTGCTGCTTGCCGTCTTCTGGCAAGTCCGCTTCCTTGAGGAGTTCCTGAATCTTGTCAGCTGGAACACCGTTGAATGATGGACTTGCAACATGCAAACCAAGTGCGCGTGCAGCCATACCAAGGTGAGTTTCGAAGAGCTGGCCAATGTTCATACGGCTAGGGACACCGAGTGGGTTCAAGATAATGTCCACTGGGGTGCCGTCTTCCATGAATGGCATGTCTTCGACAGGGAGGATACGAGCGATAACACCCTTGTTACCGTGACGACCACCCAACTTGTCACCAACAGAGATCTTGCGCATCTGAGCAACAAAGACCTGGATCTGCATAAGCACACCAGCCTTGAGTTCGTGGCCGTTCTCGCGTGAGAACACCTTAACTCCAACGACCTTACCGTGCTTACCGTTACTCATGCGCTGAGAAGTATCACGGACTTCCTTGGCCTTTTCACCAAAGATAGCACGGAGCAAACGCTCTTCACTTGAGAGCTCTTGCTCACCCTTTGGTGTAATCTTACCAACCAAGATATCACCTGGGTGTACTTCAGCACCAATACGTACGATACCACCATCGTCAAGGTGACGAAGTGCATCTTCAGATACGTTTGGAATATCGCGTGTGACAATTTCTGGGCCAAGCTTGGTTTCGCGGACTTCAATCATGAAGTCAACGATGTGTACTGAGGTCAGTGTGTCATTTTCGACGAGACGGCGAGAAATAATAATCGCGTCTTCGAAGTTGTAACCGCTCCATGGCATGAATGCCACGATGAGGTCTTTACCAAGAGCAAGTTCACCACCCTGGATTGACATACCTTCGATCAGGACATCGCCCTGCTTAACTTTGTCGCCGGTGTTCACAACAACCTTTTGGTTGATGCTTGTACCTTCGTTTGAGCGGATGAAGTGCTGTGGATCGTAAGTTACTGTACCTTCAGCGTATTTCACAATCACTTCAGCACCGGTAGCCTTTACGACTTCACCATCTGCTTCAGCCAGAATGACCTGACCAGTGTTGCGGGCTGCTGCTGTCTCGAGACCAGTACCAACAATTGGCGCCTTAGGCTGAATCAAAGGCACAGCCTGACGTTGCTGGTTACTACCCATGAGTGAGCGGTACACGTAGTTCTTTTCGATAAATGGAATCAAACCAGCTGATGAACCAATAATCTGGTTACGAGCTGCGTCCATGTGCGTGATGTCTTTTGCGTCAACTTCACCTGACTTCAGGTTCATACGAGCACTCACGCGCTCAGCTACGAAGTGACCCTGATCATCAAGTTCAGAACCGGCACCAGCAATAACAGCGTTCTCTTCCTCAAAAGCGTCGAGGTAAACAACTTCATTCGTCACCTTACCATCGATAACCTTACGATATGGCGCTTCGATAAAGCCGAACTCGTTAATGCGAGCGTAGTTGGCAAGGTTCAATACCAAGCCAATGTTTGCACCTTCTGGTGTTTCAACGGCACAGATACGACCATAGTGAGTGGCATGCGCATCACGAACGTCAAGACCAGCGCGTTCACGAGAAAGACCACCAGGACCCATTGAACTCAGGCGGCGCTTGTGAGCCAACTCTGAGAGTGGGTTAATTTGGTCCATGAACTGTGACAGCTGTGATGAAGCAAAGAATTCACGAACAGCTGCAACTACTGGGCGAGCGTTAATCAGCTGACCAGGAGTAACTGATTCGATTTCGCTCATTGACATGCGGTCTTTAGTGTTGCGTTCCATGCGGAGTAGACCAATACGGAATTGGCGCTGTACCAATTCACCAACCAATTTCACGCGGCGATTAGCCAATGAGTCGATGTCATCAGCAGGCTCTTGTGAGTTGTTGAGGCGAATAAGCTCAGCAATAATTGCGATAAGGTCTTCGAGACGCATAACGCGGTTTTCGACTGTGTTTGGCACGTCGAGGTTCAAACGCTTGTTGATCTTGTAACGACCAACGCGACTAAAGTCAAAGCGCTTGAAGTTGTAGAGCATGTTTTCAACCAAGCTCTTGGCGTTATCAACAGTTGCCAAGTCACCTGGGCGCAAACGACGATATACTTCGATCAAAGCGTCGCTTTGACCACGAGTTGCGTCCTTGTCGAGGGTAGCTTGAACATGGCTAGCCTTGCCCGTATCAACGTGCTTGAAGGCTTCCTTCATAGTTGCCTCAGTCATACCGAGTGCACGAAGCAAGGTTGTTACAGGGATTTTGCGCTTACGGTCAATCTTTACATAAAGAGCGCCGTTAGCAGCGGTTTCGAATTCGAACCATGCACCACGGCCAGGGATAACCTTGGCACCGTACAAGCTGGTTGAACCATGCTGATCAGAGGTGAAAAATACACCGCTTGAGCGAATAAGCTGAGAAACAACAACGCGTTCTGCGCCATTGATTACAAACGTACCGCGCTTGGTCATCCATGGGAAGTCACCAAGATAAATTTCTTGTTCTTTTACTTCGCCAGTAACCTTATTAGTTAACTCAACAGTTGCTTTAAGTGGGGCTTCGTAAGAAACATTGTTCTCACGTGCATCCGACTCGGTCATCTTGGGCTCTTCGAAGTGATAACCCTTGAATACGAGTGATAGTTTTGCACCGGTGTAGTCGTCAATTGGACTAATCTCGGCCAATAATTCACCAAGTCCTTCCTCGACAAACCATTGGAATGATTTGTTTTGGTGTAGAACGAGGTCTTGCAAGTCAACAGCGTCGTCTTTGTTCGTGAAATACACGCGGACGCCGTCGTCAGATGTGGTCTTAATGTTCTTTGCCATAAAGATCTGAAGCTTCCCCTTCTTCTTAGCTTTGCCGTAGTGCCCGTAAGCCAGCAAAGGCCCTACCAGACGTCTGATAAGGCTTTGTAATACGTATTATTGTTAAGTTTTTCGCGCGAAGGTTCCCTAAGCGGGCGTTTTTGGTACCGACAAGCCGCTCAAAGCCAATAGGTACTGCCCTAACTTACACTACTTCTTAACTTAAGATTATCTGTATTTGGGGTCAAATGTCAACACTTTTATGTATTAGATTAGCTTCCGGGCGGTGAGTTTACTGTGCAATCGCTGCCGAACAGCATCCAATGGCGCGCTCAACATGCCACCCTGCTGCCCTTCAGGCATCATACCAAGTGCCACAAGCATACTCGTCGTGCCCCTGCTTGTCTCTTGCGGGCGAGCCCGTAGCACCAAGCCAGATTCCTGCGTCCCACTGCCGTATGAGGCCAGCGCCTTATATAGCATCAGGCTCCCTATCGAGCGACCTCGAAGTGCCGGTATAACGTCGGCAGCCTCTACCAAAACGCCTTGTTCGGTGTTTCGAACTTTGGCAAGGCCCACGGCAGTAAGGCTATCTTCATAATTGGGCCTCTTAGCCTGGCGCGCTGCAATTTCTTTTTCAAGATGGGCACGAACCTCGGGGTCTTCCATGAACTCCTCAGGTATAGTGATCTCTGGTTCGTACGGATTCACAGGCAAACCATCTTCGCGTAGTTGCGTTACGGCCTTCACTGTTTCCGGAGAGCCAATAGAGGCAAGTACATAGTGTGTGCCAATTGAAGCTTCTCGAACACGTCTAACCTGATCGCCAACTTCGGCGGCATCTTTTGGATTGTAGCGGCCCAGAACATCTGGCGGCGCACCATTGTCTTGCAGCACCTCTGTACGCACAGCGAGCATTTGCCTCCCTGCAAGGGTTGCGAGGTATGGTGGCACGTCACGCACAAGAAGTGCCGCCGGCACGCTCTCGACAAAAAATGGTTCAACAATAAGGGGTTGGTCTGGGTGGATATGGGGCGCTTCGGGTGATGTCATGCATTAGTTATACTAAGCATAAGCCGTATACGCAAGAGATGTGTAGTACTATTTTTTACCAGCTTTTGGCGGTGTTTCAATAATGGCGTCGACCAGGCCGTACTTTTTGGCTTCCTGGGCTGACATCCAGTAGTCGCGTTCCATGTCTGCTGTAATTTTCTTGATGTCTTGGCCCGTATTGGCTGCCATGATTTCGTTGAGTCGAACCTTAAGGCGGTTGAACTCATTGAAGTCGATCTCCATGTCAGTTACCTTGCCGCGTGTTCCAGCAGATGGCTGATGAATCATGACGCTCGAGTTTGGCAGAACAAAGCGCTTGCCTTTGGCACCTGAGCTAAGCAAAAATGCCGCAGCAGAGGCCTGCATACCAATACCAATTGTCTGAATATCGTTAGTGACGAATTGCATAGTGTCATAGATCGCCATGGCGTCGTACACACTACCGCCAGGACTATTGATGTACAAGAAGATATCTTTCTTGGCGTCTTCAGCCTGTAGGAACAGCAGCTGGGCAACAATAATGTTTGCAGTATGCTCGTTAACAGACTCGCCGAGGAAAATAATGCGGTCTTTGAGGAGTCGGCTATAAATGTCGTATGCGCGCTCGACGCGGCCATCACTTTCAATAACAGTTGGTACAAGCAGTTGGGTTGGCTTGGTGATCATAAAGTAGTTCCCTTGTCTTACGATCTTCATAATAACGAAATTAGCACTCTCAAGTCAAGAGTGCTAATTAGGTGTTCGGAGTAGTGGTGACTACTTGGCAGCTTTAGGAGCTTTTGCAGCCTTTGGCTTAGCGTATTCTTTAATCTTGGCAAGTGTTTTTTCGCTCAAGATGCGAGATACGATGTCGCGGCGGTTTTCAGGCTTGTTAATTTCAGCCTGCATTTGTGGATCAGGGTACTGGCCCTTCATAAGCTGTACGCGAATCTCAACCTCTTCAGGAGTAACAGTCAGCTTTTCGGCTTCAGCGATCTCAGACAAAATAAGACCAGCCTTCACACGAAGCTCAGCATCCTTGGCAAGGTTCTTGCGGTGTTCCTCTTCAGTTACACCCTCACCTTCAAGGTGTTCCTGCCATGTCTGGCCACGGTACATCAAGTTCTGACGCTCTTCTTGCTCCATGCGGTCAATTTGTTCGTCGATCAGAACCTCAGGGATGGCAACGCTTGATTTGTCAGCAATGGCCATTACAAGCTTGTCGGTGAAGTCACGATCAGCCTGGAGCTCTTTTTCGCTCTCAAGCTGCTTCTTAATGTCAGCCTTAAGGTCAGCAACGGTCTTAAATGGACCAACCTTTGATGCAAAGTCATCATCAAGCTTTGGCTCCTTAAGCTCGCTAACCTTGTGAACTGTTACCGTAAAGGTTACAGCGCGGTTTTGGAGGGCACTAACGCCGTAGTCTTTAGGGAATACGATATCAAAAGTCTTCTCTTCGCCGGGCTTCATGCCGATAAGGTTTGGTTCAAAACCAGGGATGAACGTGTTGCTTCCGAGTACGAGTGGGTACCCCTTACCGTCAGCACCATTTACAGCTTCTTTAGTCTTGGTGTCGATACCCTTGAAGTCAATAGTTACTTCATCAGTCTCTTTAGCGGCGCGAGTTACTTCGACTTTATCAGCACCACGAGTACGCAAGTTGGCAATAACTTCATCAACGTCTTTAGCGGTTACTGTAACAGCTGATTTTTCGACACTCATCTTCTTGTAGTCAGCGAGCGTTACTTTACCAATAACTTCTACTTCAATTTCGAGTTCGAGTGCTTCAAAAGGAACAAAAGCCTTGACGGTAACTTTAGGTTGAGCGACAGGTCGGAGCTTTTCTTCGTCAAGCGCAGCTACATAAAGTTGGTTCATGGCAATGTCCAAGAATTCGCTCTGCAGCGACGTAGGGTCGACATTCTTTTCTACGAGATTAAGTGGCGCTTTGCCCTGGCGGAAGCCTTGCAAGCGAACATCTTTTGCAAGATGCTGCAATGCTTCGTTCTTGGCACTTTGCAGGAGTTCTGCGTCAGCAACCAGCTTGAGTTGTACTTTGGTTTCAGATAGATCTTTTTTAGTCACTTGCATAAGTATGTACTTTAACAGATGCGTAACACTTTGGCTAGCGACTATTTTTATGGCATAGTAAGCATTAGCGCAATGCCATGATGCAAATTGGCATGAAGATCAAAAGCCATACGGCTTCTACAAAAATTCCCCATGGGCGCTCGATTTGCATGTTCTCGTGGAAATGCATCAGCTTGTTGTACGAACGAACCGTTCGTTTACGAATAGTTCTAATAAAATTAGGCAGCCACATGAGGTCTGGGCTCATAGCGATCAAACCAGCGACAATCATCGTCAGCCAATGTTTCGGCTTTGCAATGAGCACTGCAACTAAAAAGAGCGTTGTCACAACAGTATCGACAATAATAATTGTCTTGAAGGTGCGTGATGCATGCGGAACGCGCGCATCACCCCAGTGTGGCAGTAAGTCCAAAATAAAATGGGAAGCAAAGGCTATTGGCAAAGCAACGAGCGGTGATCCGATCGCGGAGCCAATAACAACACCGGTTACCGTGTGATTAATGCCGGTCATACGTCGTCTTCGTCGCGGTAATCTTTTACGATACTGACGATTCGGGACGCACTGTGTCGCTCTTCGACACCAGTGATAAGGTTACGGATCTCGTAGAGCTCTTCTTTGATTTCTTTTTCACCAATGAACATAGCGTAGTGGATACCCTTTTTCACGGCAGCCTTGATTTGCTTATCGGGCTTACGTTGTGTGGTGTCGACAGCCACGTTAGCGCCCATGGCACGAAGCTCGCCTATAACACGCTGCGCCTGCTGGAATACATCGCCAATCAAAATAACATATACGTCTGTCTCGGGTCGAAGTTTAGGTAAGAGGTCGTGTACTTCGAGGAAGTTTTGTAGGCCAACATCGCCCATACCAAATCCAACGGTTGGCACTGGCTCAACGCCAAAGAGGCCCACGAGGCCGTCGTAACGCCCACCACCGAACATAGAGCGGTTGTTATCAGGGTGCTTGTCGAATACCTCAAAAACAATGTCGGTATAGTAGTCAAAGCCGCGCATGAGCGTTATATCGAACACCGCATTGGTAATGCGTGCTTCGTGCAGCATGTCCATGAGGTTTTTTAACTCTTTGATAGAGGTGTGGCTACGAATTACCTCTGGCAAGTGGCCGATTTGCTTAATCTTAAGCAGCCCCAGAAGCTTGTTGCTCGCACCAGCATCGCGCTGGGTTGGTGTAAAGATAGCGTCTGCCTCAGCCGCAAAAGCATCTGCCGGCATTTTGTGCATACGGTCAATTAGTTTGATGAGCGTGTGAGTTTGCGTTTCGCTCAAACTAAGATAGTCGTGCATGATGAAGTCTATTAGTTTACGACTATTGATGCGCACCGTATACATGTCGTGCGTCGCGCCAAACTGCTTCAAAATACCGTCAACTATTTGGATCATTTCGGCTTCAGCCGTCAAGTTATCGATGCCAAAAACATCAACATTAAGCTGCCAGTGTTCACGGAGGCGGCCACGCTGCGGTCGCTCATAGCGCCATAGGTTAGGAATTGAGTACCACCGAAGAGGATATGGCAACTCTTGACGCTTCGCTGCAACCATACGAGAGACGGTTGGTGTCATTTCGGGGCGAATTGTTACTGTACGACCACCGCGATCCTCAAAAACATAGGTCTGCTCATGCACAATCTCTTCGCCTGATTTGGCAAGGTACAGTTCGATTGGCTCAAGAATAGGCGCATCGTACTCTTCGTAGCCAAAACGCTCAACAACTTGGCGCATAGTGTTAAACATGTATTTCTGAATGCGCTTGTCTTCAGGATAGAAGTCACGAGCACCTTTATACGGTTGGGTAGTCAGTTTCATAGTCATTTCTCTCAGATTATATCAGATAAATAGCAAAAGCGCCGGACTGTAGCGGCGCTTTTGCGTATGAGCCACAGACTAACCGCGTTGGTCCGGTGGCGTTTGTAGTGCAGCCGCCAAAGGCATAACCGCGATAATCTCTGCTACAGGCAGCGGGCGGTCGTCGCGCACAGGCTCTGGTGATATAAACGGAGCCTCTTGTCGCAACATGAGCCCGGACGCGTCCACCAGCGCCGTCCTCGCAAGATCACTTGGTGTCATATGGAAAGCTCCATTTGTGGGCTGTGCACCCATGCGGCGCGCGGCTGCATGTGCTCGAGCGTCGCGCACTGCTGCATCGATGCCGGCCTCATCAAGCTCACGCCAATAGTCTGCATCAAATATTTCGTCTACGCTTAATTGCTGTTCTGACATGGCACTACCTACCTTGTTGTTACCCTTACTTATAACAAGACCCCGGAGGAACACCCCGAGGTCCTTGTGCCATACGCACCATGATTTCAGCAGCCGAAAGAGCAGCAGCTGGCAGTTGTTGCGCACGCCGCGCAACTTCTAAAAGAGTAGTATCAACTTGCACCACCTCACCCCGAGATCTGGCCGGTATTCCACGCATCACAATATCCGAAGCTGGGCCACAAAAAGTTGAGATTGACTCTGGCATCTCGCTGCGCGGATCCCGAGGAATATCGCTGAGGGTGCGTCGCTCCTCGGTCCGTCTCCAATAGTCATCAGATTCGATGTCGTATACGGGGCCAAGGGGAGCATTTTCAACCATATTATTTTTTACATACAAAAAATATTGGACATACTGTACCACACTGCTAGCACCTATTAAAGTGCGAAATGGGCTGGTTCGATCTTCTGCAGATGCGGCAAAACAATGCCACTAAAAGTTTCGGCGGGAGCAGTCAGAAAAGCTGGTCGTCCGAATGGCGCAACGACCTGTACTACTCGCAATAATCCGCTATCTTGCGCCCAAGCGGTAAGCGCTCTGTGGCGAGCAAGGACAAGGTCATGGTCGGGCGCATCTGGATGCTGGCCTCCGAGCTGAAGCTCGCTCATCTGCAATACCATACGCCCGGTATGCATATCAGCCCCGGTCGTTTGACCATCGGCCCAATCTTCGGGGTGTGCATATCTGCTCAAGAGGTATGCGCCTCGCTTCCCTATCTCTAAGCCTACTTCGTATTCTAGTCGTGTTCGTGATTCCATCTCGCTCATGGTTGTACTGTATCAGGGATCACAAGAGAGAGGAAGTGCATCGCGTAAAAAACCAACAAGAAATATAAAAGCCCGACATTGTCAGGCTTTTATATTGGTGGGGATGAAAGGACTTGAACCTTCACGCCTTGCGGCACATGCTCCTAAGGCATGCGTGTCTACCAATTCCACCACATCCCCGTGGATTGATAGCGATAAGTATACTGTATTTTAACGAGTAAATCTAGATACCAAACGTGCTTAAAATATTATTGTTAATTAAGCATAAATATGATATAATAGTTACCTTATGAGTCACGAGCATGTATCACAACACCATGAACCGCTGTTTGATGCCAACCGAGCATACCGCATTGACTTTCCGGCGGGCCAGCTCTGGGTCACTGCCGGCCACCGGTCGAGCGCTCTCCATACCAGTGTAGACCCACGCGGTGAAGATGCCATTAGAATGAACCCTGAGCGAGGTGCCTTTGTCGTCTGTGACGGCGCTGGCGGCGAAACGAATCAAGGTGAAAATCCCGAATGGCCAGCAAGTGCCGCCAATAGAGCAGCTGACGTACTTATTGAAGAGTTCAGCGACATCCCACCTCGTAAATCGGCCGATCAGATCGGCGCATGGGCCCTTAAAGCCATGGACTACGCTAGTGCCGACGTAATGCGAAATGGTGGCGGCATAACCACCGCCGTGGCAGTGGGACCTACCTACGATGCAGAGACAGGTGAGCCTATCCTTGTAATGGCCAGTCGTGGTGACAGCCGCGCGCTCGCGTATCCGCCGCGCACTGATACTCGCCTTCCGGGCACCATACAGCAAAAATTAGCAAAGCTTGAGCACATGAAGCAAACCGGCGCAGATAAAAGCGAAATAGATAAGCTAGCGTTCCTGATTGAGCAACGCAAGTATGACGGCAGTCTGCCCTATGAGCTGAATACCGACGGTAGTGAAGGCCTTGAAAGCTGGGTAGGCAGTAATGGGTTCCTTGTTGGCGAACGCAAGTTGGTAGGCCTACGTCCAAATAAGCGCCAGACTATTGCCTTACTTTCCGACGGCGTATCAGGAAGCGGCACGACTCGCTTTACCGAGCCATCTGATCACCTCTTCATTCCTCGAGAAACATACGAGCATGCTTTTCAGCAGCCAATGCCTCAGCAAACTGCGAATATGCTCTTCAACAGCAGTCAAAAAGAAGATGATAAGTCAGTTGTAGTCGCCAATTACCTGTTTGCACCCAACGAAGGTGGTGCTAACGAAGCCAGCAAGTATGTTGCCAAGTTCGGTGAACTAGCAGGCATGATGGATGACAGGCAGCTACAAGGGCTCATTCATGCCGCAGCACGTGAGCAGCAAAGACGTCGCAATTAAGGAGTAACTATGGAACAACGCCAAGTATTTAAGCCAAACGCACCTCAGTCCTTCGACCTCGATGAGCAAAGCCGTCTCTGGGTCGTCTATGGCGCCTCTGGAAAAGTCGTACACGGCCAGGACGCCGGAAAGGTTCTTCTCGAGCATGGCGCAGCAGCGCTCTGCGATGGAATGGGTGGCGAAACGAACGGAGGGCAAGATCCGCTCTGGCCAAAGCTGGCCGCTACCATAGGCTCTCAGACACTTGCCGCAGCAGGCACGCGCATACCTGCCTTTGAAACCCTTGATCAAGTTCAACCATGGGCCGATGATCTCGCACGGCACACCTCAGGCCTTATCGTGCAAAGCAATGGTGGAAAGACGACCGGCCTCCTATCTGCAGTAACGACTATTGGCGGACAGCCGCACCTTGTGAGCGCAAGTTGGGGCGATAGCCGTGCGGTGGCATACCCTGCGCCTGAGCACGGGGGACACACGCGCGAATACGCAGCAATGAGAGCCGAGCAAACTCCTTCAGAAAACCCCCTCAGCTGGGTAGCACAGGGGCACGCTATTGCCCGCAATCTAGATCCAGTATGTGACTACGAACTTAATACTGACCTGGGCACACCACGAACGTGGCTTGGTCAAGCCACACCCAAAGACAATGGTGCCGAAATGACAGTAGTTCCACTAGAGCCCGGCAAAAAGATTCGCGTCATTCAAATGACCGATGGCATTACCGGGAAACTCCATAATGTAGAACCGGGAAATACTGGTGAGTCACTCCGCATTGCTCACAGCTATTTGCCTCGAAGAGTACTCGAAGAATCGCTTATGTATGGTAGAGATCTTATGCAAGCTGCACAAAGCCTTGTCCAGGCCAGCAGAGAGCACGACGATGGCTCAGTCATTGTGACTGATTACGTAATCCAGGCCAAGAAGTAGTATCTACTATTTATAGAAACCCAGTTGCGCGTCTCCATAGGCGCGCTTTTCTATTAGCTCGTGCGTCGTAAAATGCGGCAAGTCCATAGACCCAGGCCACGACAAGACCAGAATGCCATCTTTGGCTACACAAGCAGTTAAACGTTCAAGCAGCGGCAGTTGAACTTCATCGTATGGCGGGTCCAGCAGTACAATATCGAACCGAGGACCGCCACTTGTCTGTAGCCAGGCGTTAGCACTTGCCTGCACAAGCTTCATGCTCCTACCCAGGCCAAGATCTCGTATATTTTTGGCAATGGTAATTTGTGCGCTTTTGTCTGTTTCTACCGCAACAACCGAGCGAGCACCGCGACTAAGCGCCTCAAAACCAAGGGCCCCGCTGCCTGCAAAAGCGTCTAAAACTGTTAGCCCTTCGATGTCGCCAAGCATGTTAAATAATGCACCACGAATTTTATCGCTCATCGGGTGGGTACGATGGCCGTGCGGCGAGTCAAAGACGCGCCCACCGAGGGCACCAGCGATAATTCTCATTGTTTTGCCTTTGGCGTTGCCTGAGCTTCTTCAAGAGCCGAGTACCAAGCCATAGCGACAGCCTGTACGATGCTAGGAGCCAGTTGGCGGCGCACTTGCCGCGCAAGCTTTGGTGTCCAGCCAAATTCGTAGTATGAATGATACATATCGAGCGAAGCGACTTCTCGCGCCTTCCGCTTAAATACTTCTATAAAGCCAACTTCGTGTAGTGTTTGCAGGTCTTTTTCACGCAATGTCATTCGGTAGCCCTTTGATGTTAGGGGCTTAACAATCGCTGCAATACCCCACTCAAAAAGACCGTGTGTTGTCAGCAGGCCTTTTGGACCCCACATCTTCCAGTTATTGCGGACTTGTTCGCGGCGCGTCTCACCGGGCATGACAAGCTTCTGTTTTATGGTCGTACGACTTTCGATACCCTCACCACCGCGAAGCTCAGTAAGCTCTTCTTCGTATGGGTAGTGGTGCGCGGGGGTTAGCCCGTCAACAATAGCGTGCGCGAGCCACGCCGCTTCGAATGCAGCCCTAATATCATCATGCTCACGAAGCGCCTGCACCAGGCGTGTGTGATGCCCGACAATAATGTCGAGGAGCTGGGTATCTGACTCATCAAATGGCGCATAGTAATGCCACGGCTCATCTTTAGCGGGACTTTTGCGCTTAATAGCATCAGGGCCATTGACGCCCTCAAAGTGCAGAATGTCTTTTATGTGCGGGAATCCAGCGCATACTGTCGTGCGACAAAGCGCGCGGTACGCAAGACGATCTAGTTTCTGGTGAGCGCCAAGGACGCGACCAGACAGTGGTGTAAGTGTTGTGCCAGAATACATAACTAATTAAGATTTGTTACCGCGCGTAGGTTTTTAACGCGCTCATATAACTCTGTATATTGTACCAAATTCTCCTCTTTATCGATAAAGTCTTGTGCCGCCGCACGCGCAGCAGCAATAAGCTTTGTATCACTCAGCTTCGCGACCCGCAGGTCAAGCTGCCCATGCTGAGTCGTGCCATAGATGGCGCCGGGCCCACGCAGCTCAAGGTCCAACTCGGCGAGTTTAAAGCCGTCACTTGAGCGCTCGAGAGCTTCGAGTCGCTTTGGTGGGGCACTTGAATCACTCATCATGAGATAACAATAGCCTTGATGACTGCCACGTCCAACACGACCACGCAACTGGTGAATTTGAGCAAGACCAAAGCGATCAGCAGCCTCTATAAGCATGACGCTCGCGTTCGGCACATCCACCCCTACCTCAATAACTGTCGTCGAGACCAATATATCAAGTTCATGACGAATAAAGCGATCCATTACGTCGTTCTTCTCTGCTGGCTTCATCTTGCCGTGCAGTAAGCCCACGCGGCGATGCTTAAAGTCCTTTTTAGCGAATGTCTCGTATATTTTCTCGGCCGAGCTAGCCTGGATTGAGGTCGACTCGGTAATAAGTGGACAAACGACAAACATTTGACGCCCGACCTCGATTTCATCATCGATTTTGGCGTACAGTGCCTGTCGTGAGTTAGGAGACTCTATACTGGTAATTATGGGCTTGCGGCCAGCAGGCTTGCTGTCGATAATTGAAATGTCCAGCTCACCATACAGTGTGAGCGCCAGTGAACGCGGAATTGGCGTCGCCGTAAGGCTCAGAAGATGCGGCATGTGCCCAGCTTTCGCCATCAATTTTTTGCGCTGTTCAACTCCAAAGCGGTGTTGCTCGTCGATGACCACAAGCCCAAGTTTGTGCATATCGACTTTTTCTTGAATAATAGCGTGCGTACCAACTATAAGCTGCGCCTCACCAGAGCTAATATGCGCATGAGCCCGGTTTTTTTCGGGAGCCGACATACCACCGACAAGCAAAGCCACTTTGTCATGGAATCCCAATGGTTCTAGCAACTTGTAAATAGTATCGGCATGCTGGCGCGCTAACAATTCAGTCGGAGCCATAAAAGCCACTTGGTAGCCCTGCGCCATTGGCATGAGGGCCGCCATAGTAGCTACTACGGTCTTACCAGAACCAACATCACCCTCGACAAGACGATTCATTGGCTGGGTCCGTTGCATGTCAGTATAAATGTCCCAAACGACTTTGCGTTGGGCGTTCGTAAGCGTAAAAGGCAGGTGCCCGACAAATTGCTTGGCAAGGCTGGCACTAAACGGCACGGCAACGCCAGCATCCTGGAGGAGCTCATACTTATTAAGGAGGCTGGCGAGCGTCAGGCCAAAGACCTCCTCAAAGCCAAGTCGACGCTGTGCTGCCTGCAGCGCAGCGTTACTTTCGGGGAAGTGCATGGTGCGCAGCGCAGTCGCGCGGTCAATAAGCTTCTCTTGTTTGATCAGCCAGGCGGGTAAAAACTCGGGCAAGGCGTCGACAATAGGAATAACTTCACGTATTGCCTTGCGGATTTGCTTGCTCGTGAGCCCTTTCGTCTCGCGGTATACGGGTACAATGCGCGCCGTGTTGACTGGGAATTCGCTTACAAGCTCGGTACTCGGACTGGTAATGCCAAAGCGGCGATTACGCAGCTCATAATTACCAGCGATAAAATATTGCTGACCCGGCTTAAGCGATGCTGCGCGATAAGGCTGATTGAACCAAATAAGACGTACTTTATCGACACCATCAGTCGCGACAGCCTCGGTGATATGCATACCTCGACGTACGTAACGTCCAGACGCCTGCTCTATTGTTGCCTGCACTGTCACAGGGCCAGGCTGCAAATCGGCGATTGCACTAATTTGCGAATAGTCTTCATATCGACGCGGAAAATCCTCAACCAAATCATTGACCGTATGCACACCAAGAATGGCAAATTTCTTTGCCATCTCGGGACCCACCCCCTTAATAAAGGTCACACCCTCTTGCATACCCACAGTATACAGCGAATATCTGACTATTTAGCCTTGCGGACCAAGAAGAATACGCTTGGACCAAAGAAGCTTGATGCAAGTGTCGGCTGCAAGATGCCCTCGATAGCAAGCATTACCTTCTTTGGCATTACCTTCTTGAGGCCTGGGCTACGCAGGTTTGAAACAGACAGAATACGATCTACCTTTAGACCTGCGTGAGCTAGTTGCTTCATGACAGTCTGGGGGTTGTGATTTACGAAAGCGATCTCGTCTTTATTGCGGTTCTGTGCAGAGCGAATATCAATCGGCTCGACAGGTAGTTTCTTGCCCTTTAAGGCGTACTTAATGCGATTGCGGCCGTGCGCATAGTTTGCAACTTCGATAACTGCAAAGCCATCGTCAGCTAGTACGCGAGCAATTTCTGAGAATTCCTTGTGGGGATCTGGCAAATGGTGCATGACACGGATCATGGTGATAAGGTCTAATTCGCCATCTTTAAAGTCAAGATCATCGGCTTGCATAAGCTTGCGGTCAATTTCGGGGTGACTCTTGAGGTAGTCTTTTGCAATGTCCAGCTGCTGCTGGCTTGGCTCAGCCAACACTACTTTTGACGCAAACTGCTTCAAAAAGATACACAAACGACCATAGCCACCACCAATATCAGCAGCTTTACGGAAATGCTTGCCCTTGAGCAAGCGGCGAAGCGCCATTTCTTCAGCATCGTTTTCGTAGTCACGGCCGTTCCAGTAGTGGAGGTAGTTATGCTTGGGATCGTTGTACTGATCAGCGGTAATTTTATGTTTGCTTGATGTAGTCTTTGAATCTGTCATATTGGCCTTAGTATAGCATTAGTTCAATTATTTTTGCTCGATAAGTGCCGTATCTTTAAATGCTTTGCCCTTACGGAGAAGCAAGCGCCCATTTTGGAAGTCCTCGGTCTCAAACAGATCGCGCGATACCTTTTGACCATTGATAGCAATGGCGTTACCGGCAAGCAATCGACGTGCCTCTGACTTTGAGGTAGCCAAGCCAACATCGGCAAGCGTATCAAGAATACTATCTCCTACGGCGACAGTGGCGTGGCGTAGCTCTGCTCGGACAGCAGCCACAACCGTCTCGTCAGCCTCAGCTACTGCGCGTGCTCCGGTTAAGATCTCAGTAACGGTGCGAGCGGTCGCAGTTTCCTCTTCGCCATGCACGAGGGCCGTAATGTTATCGGCAAGTGTTCGCTGCGCCGTTCGTTCGCGAGGGTTCTGATGATGGGCGGCCATTACTTGATCAATCGCATCTTTGTCGAGGCTGGTGTAGATTTTGAGGTAGTCTTCAACACCAGCATCGTCTGCGTTAATCCAGAATTGGTAAAATTGCGTGGGCGTGGTGCGCACAGGGTCGAGCCAGACAGCACCCTCTTCACTTTTGCCAAACTTCTTACCTGTTACTTTGTTAATAACGAGTGGCATACTCATAGCGTGAGCTTCTTTATTCTCTTTTTTACGGATCAGCGGTACACCTGACAACATATTTCCCCATTGGTCAGAACCACCAATCTGCAACACAACATCGTGCTCCTTAAACAGGTGCCAGAAGTCGTAGCCCTGAATGAGCGTGTAGCTAAATTCGGCGTAGCTAATACCGGCCTTGCCTTCGCCCATACGGTCAGCGATAAAATCACGCTGTACGAGTTCAGTCATACTGTAGTGCTTACCGACATCACGCAAAAATTCCAAAAAGCCAATGTCCTTAAACCAGTCGTAGTTATCAACGAGAGTAAAATCTTCGCCCTCGAAGAGACGCTGCACCTGAGCCTTAATGCCAGCAACGTTGTGCGCAATTTCTTCGCGGGTTTTCAAGGCACGCTCTTCGTTTTTTCCGCCCGGATCACCAACAAGACTGGTAGCGCCACCAACCAGCAAAACAGTCTTCCAGCCCGCCTGACGCAAGCGGCGCGCTAGCATAAAGACAGCTAGGTTACCAACAGTCATGCTGTCAGCCGAGTTGCAGTCGACGCCAAGGTAAAACGTCTTTGGGGTGTCGACCCAGTTTTCTTTTTCAAATGTTCGGTCTTTCATGAGGCCGCGCCAGAGTAGATCTTCAGATAAAGTCATATGTATTCCTTGAGTTTCAAATATGATAAAAAGTAAAAGAGAAAAGCAAACTAGCTTATATACATATACTGGTGGCGAATAGGGTCTGTAACTCGCATAATGGTTCTATTATACCGTATCTGAATTTCTGCTGCAGCGTTATGCTTAAATTTGTGCTTTCTTCCTGAATTTTTGCTATACTAAATGTCAGTCAAAACTTCGAAATCTAGGAGCACAATAAACGGATGAATAACTCCCAGCGAAACCCCGGACGCCGCCGTCCTGGTAAGAGCACGTTTACCACTCGAAGTGGTAATACTATTAAGTTAAACCAGTCTATTGGCGACCGTTTTCGCGCTCGTCGCGATGCTAAGGCACGTCGACGCGCAGCGTATCGCAGTACTCTCCCTCAAGAATGGTGGAAGCGCTGGCTCTATCAGCTACACCCTAAGCGCGTTGCAGAATACTGGTTTAGCCGCGACGGAGCTATCATGGCCCTCAAGATTGCGGGTATCGGCATTGTCGTCTGTTTTATTCTACTCGTTGGTGTATTTGCATACTTCCGTAAAGACCTCCCCGACATTAACGACATTTCCGGCAACGAATTTGGTGGCAGCATCATTTACTACGACCGTTCTGGCCAAAACGTCCTCTGGCAGGACTATAATGCCGTCAAGCGCATTCCAGTTAAGGGCGACCAGATCTCTAAATACATGAAAGAGGCGACTATCGCCATTGAAGACAAGGACTTCTACCACGAAGGCGCCTTCAACATTCGCGGCATCGCACGAGCAGGTCTGCACGATATCACGAACGCCGGCGGCCCAGTACAGGGTGGTTCGACAATCACTCAGCAGCTCGTAAAGCTCAACCAAGACTGGACTCAAGACCGTAGTATTACGCGTAAAATTAAAGAGCTAATTTTAGCTGTTGATCTTGAGCGAGAATACTCAAAAGATGACATCCTAACTGGCTACCTGAACATCGCGCCGTATGGCAACGTGCAGTATGGTGTTGAGAGCGCCGCCAATGACTACTTTGGTGTAAGTGCTAAAGACCTGACGCTCGCCCAGGCCAGCTTCCTGGCTGCAATGCCACAGGCTCCGGGCTACTACTCGCCGTATAACTCGCCCAAATATAACAGCGCCGTGAGCGAAGATGGCTTTGGTGCAGAAGACGCTGTTCACCGACAGCACTACATTCTCGATCAAATGGTCAAGCAAAAGTACATCACTCAGGTGCAAGCCGACGAAGCCAAGAAAGTTGATGTTCTTGCAATAATCAAGCCATTCCAGCAGCACTACGCCAACATTAAGGCGCCTTGGTTTACGCTTGCTGCCAAGAACCAGCTCGAAAAGAAGTATGGAGCTGAAACTGTCAAACGCGGCGGATGGAAAGTAGTCACCACCCTTGATATGGGCCTCCAGAACCTCTCTGAAGGACTTATCTCTAAAAACCTTCCTAACGTAAAGCGCTACGGCGGAGACCAAGAGGCAATGGTTGCTGAAGATGTCCAGACTGGGCAGATCGTCTCATTGGTTGGCGGTACTGACTTCTTCAACCAAGACTACGGACAGGTTAACTACGCACAAACTAACTTGCCTCCTGGATCAAGCTTTAAGCCATACGACTACGCCTCTATGATCAACTACACCACAAACACTGGTGCAGGCTCAGTCCTTTTTGACCAATTAACGCCGCTCCCCGAAAAGGGCTACGAGTGTACGGTCAAGACCCGTCCTTCGCAGGGTGGCAACTGTCTAATGGATTATGACTTCCGTGAGCCGGGCGCATTGACGCTTCGCTACGCGCTTGGTGGCTCCCGTAACATCCCCGCCGTAAAGGCGATGCTTACAGTGGGCACCAAAAAGGTCATTAGTACAGCCGAAGCTATGATGGACGGAGATAATGGCTACAACTGTTACGGCGATGTGGCTCAGAAGAAAAAGATTGACTGTTTTGCCTCATCAGCTATTGGTGACGGTGCATACTTACACCTCGACGAGCACGTTAACGGCCTCTCTACCCTTTCACGTCTCGGAAGTGCCATTCCTACTACGTACATCTTAAAGATCACTAACTCTGCCAACAAAGAGATTTACAAGTGGACACAGCCAAAGGGTAAGCAGGTTATCAAGCAAGATGCCGCTTACATTGTCAACGACATGCTGAGCGATCCAAATGCCAGTTACCTGAACGGTGCATTTTACAAGTTCCACCACTACAATGGCTGGAAGTTCGCCATCAAAACCGGTACAACCAATGACAACTACGATGGTCTAATGACTAGCTATTCAACCAAGTACGCTGTTGTTAGCTGGGTTGGTAACCAGTACCGCGCTCGCGAAATGACGGCAGGTTCAATGGAGACTATGACCGCACCGCTTACCCGTGGCTTCATGACTGCCGCTCACGATATGCTCAACACAAAGCCCGTTAACTGGACTGCACCAACCGACATAAAGACGTTGCCTGCCTATGTCGTACGTAACAAGGTTAGCTCTGGCTCTGTCGTGCCAAGCTCGAGCACCGACATATTCCCATCATGGTATCAGCAGAAGCAAGGTAGCTCGTCTCAGACTCTCGACAAGGTCTCTGGAAAGCTTGCAACTTCTTGTACGCCAGAAGCAGCTAAACAGGTTACAGGCGGTGCAAATGCCAATATCTTCTCGGCAGATAACTATGCGGGGGGGAGCAACGGCGCGACGGTTACTTCAAGCGACGATGTTCACAACTGTAACGATACCAAGCCTTTGGTGACCATTACAGCACCATCAAGCTGTAAAGTCGGCGAGCTATGTAGCCTGACGGCAACAGTTAGTCAAGGTACACACCCGCTATCAAGCGAGAAGTTCCCGGGCGCTGTTAACATCTACGTTAACGGCAACAAGGTTGAAACGCAAACTGTCTACAACTCGCCAGCGACCATCAGCTTCTCATATACGCCGACACAGGCAGGCGCCGCGACGATTCGCGCAGAAGTCATCGACAGTGTACTGTACGGCGGTACTAACGACACCAACATTACGTTTACCGCAGGTAGCACTCCTGGCATAAATCCGACGAGCGCAGACCTGGACAGCTTCCAGTGGACGCCACGTCGAAGCGGCCGAACAAACTAAACGGCCCTACCAAAAACAAAGACCGCTCTATGACAGGGCGGTCTTTTTTAATCAGCAACACCTATGGTACTCTGTTCAGATGAAAAAACCAGATGAGATCCCTGTCGTCCACCTCGAGCCCGACTGCGAGGACTATCTATATCGAGATGATTACCCAACGGGGACCGCACTCTTCCGTGAATGCGGTATCTTTGACGCCACAGTTATGGCGGTTACTGATAAGCAAGCGCACGAGCCAGAGGCACAGTTTAACGCGCTTTCAGTAGGGTGTAGCATTGGTGCCGAAGTCGACGCAATAGCGAGTATTCTTCGCGGCCACGACGAGCCCGATGGCCACCTCGTCGGGCTTGATCCGAATAGAATAGCCCTCCACCTGGCGACCTTAGCGACCTACGGCGTTGAATATAACCTCGAACAAGGCAAAGACAGCCTTTTGCAGAGCCTCGAATCCTATGGGTTTGACATTACAGGCATTGACGTCAAACTACCTAACCATAATGTGGGTTACTTTGGGGTAGCGGCACGCACATTGAGGCGTGATCATCATATCTCGTTCTATGAAGGCGCGCTGTTGCCAGAATACGCGCTGCAGGAAGGTGGTTCTCATCTTGTTGCCTGCAATAATGTGCTGCCGTATATACTCAAAGAAGAAGGTGAAGACTTCTTTAGGAGGCATATTGATGGCCTTGCGCGGCAAGTGCGGCCAGGCGGCATACTTAACATTGGTTGCCACCCCGACTTCTTTACTAAGTCAGGTACCACAGCATGGGGCATGGAGTCGTACGCCGAGATGCATCTACGAGCATCAGAAAGGCTGGCCTCGCTGTACGGGCTTCAGACGGTGCTTGCGCACAAGGATACGTTCTCTGTAGCGCTCCGGCGGCCACAGTAAGTTTACATAATCTTTTGGAAAGATGCTGCCGTTGTTGAACGGCGCCGAGGTCGTGCAGCCTCTGTGGGTTGTTTCTGCATAGCCTTAGCGGGCGCTGCAGAGGCACGAAGGCGCTCATGAATCTTAGGCTTTTGAGGCACTTCTTGCTGCTGCACGGCAGTCTTTACGGCTGCTGCACGACGAGTTTGCGTCGAGGCTTGCTGTTGGTGCTGAGGCGCACGAGGCTCTTCCTTTATTTGACCAAAGACCATCTTACCCGCAACCGTTTGGTGCATACGCGTAACTGTCACCGCGACAGCAGGCTTACCCGCATGGCGCGCACCACCTTCGACGACAATCATAGTGCCGTCTTCAAGATAACCAACGCCTTGGTTTGGATTACTGCCTTTTTGTACGATCTTTATCTTGAGGGCTTCTCCAGGCAATGCAACGGGTCGCAGACTTTGCGAAAGCTCGTTAACGTTCAAAACGCCAACAGCTTCGATAGAAGCAACTTTCGAAAGATTGTAGTCGGTGGTGTACAGATATGCCTCCAGTTTTTTAGCAAGCTGTATCAACTTATCGTCAGTCGCCGGTACTTCCGGGAATTGCGTACGGTCAATTGTTACTTTGGCGTTAAAAGCCGTGTCCTGAAGTTCGTGAGCAATGTCTAAACCGAAGCGAGCGCGTTCACGCTTGTGTCCGTCATGCCCGTCAGCCAGTAGCTGAAGCTCGTTGAGAATAAACTGCGGAATTACCAGTTCGTCAGCGATAAAGCCGGCTTTTACCAGCTCGACAACGCGGCCATCAATGAGTGCGCAACTATCGAGAATGATTTTGCGCTGTTTGTTAAAGAGGCCTTGCACCCCGCCCTTTGACTGCAAGACGAGAAAGCCTGCAATAAAGAGAAGTAAAATAATTTCAATAAAAGCTACCATGCGAACGTTATAAATCCTTTTCTAAAAATTGATTGAGTGCCGTGCGGACGTCGGGCACTGTGTGTAAAAATGATGATTGTTTTTCTTGTTTTTGATTTGGTCCGATTGCACCCTCAAAGCCCATCTTCTTGGCTTCTGCGAGTCGCTTATCAATATACGGAACATGGCGGACTTCGCCGCTCAGCCCAACCTCGCCAAAGACAACAGCATTGCTCTTAAGCTGTAGGCCCTTAGCAGCCGAGCCGATCGCCAGGCACACTGCCAAATCAGCAGCAGGCTCCGTAATTTTCATGCCACCCACAATATTAATATAAATATCTTGTTCGCCCAAGCGCAACTTTGTCCGACGCTCGAGCATAGCCACCAAGAGGTTGACTCGGTTGAGGTCAATACCACTCGCTGCGCGCTTTGGATACCCATAGCTGGTTTTGTTAACAAGGGCCTGCACTTCAACGAGTAGCGGGCGCGTGCCCTCGAGCGTTGCCAAGACAACTGATCCGTCACTAATTTGGCGTTCAGCCAACAGGGCAGCTGACGGGTTAGCGACAGGCTGCATTCCCTGGCCTACCATTTCAAAAATTCCGGCCTCGCTCGTAGGCCCAAAGCGATTTTTAATTGCCCGAAGCATCTTGAAGCCGCCGTATCGATCTCCTTCGAGCTGCAATACTACGTCAACAACGTGCTCGAGCACTTTAGGCCCGGCAATAGACCCTTCTTTGGTTACATGTCCGACGAGTACGACCGCTACACCACTCTGCTTAGCAGCATTGAGAATGAGCTGTGTGCTATTTGTGATCTGCGACACACTGCCGGCCGCTGACGCTACCGCGCCGACAGTTACTGTTTGTACCGAGTCGACAATAACAAGTTCATACTGCTTGGTAACAATAGTAGCCGCAATATCATCAGCGCTCGTTGTAGTGGCTAGCTGTAGCTCCGGGGCCGACACACCAAGGCGTTGCGCCCGCAGACCAATCTGGTGTCCTGACTCTTCGCCACTAACATACAAAACTTTGTGTTTGTGCGCCACAGCGTCTGCGAGCTGAAGCAGAAGCGTACTCTTGCCGATACCTGGCTGGCCAGCGATTAAGTTTACGCTACCTGCCACGATACCACCGCCAAGAACCATATCGACATCAGGCATGTTAGTCACGAGTCGCGGTTGGTCGTGTGAAACAAGATTATCGACACTATCTGGCGTTAAGATATGGCCATCGCTCTGACCACTACCGCCCAGAACGCCCGTATCAATGATCGCCTCTTCTTGCAGCGAGTTCCATGCACCACAGTGCGGACATTTGCCTGCCCAGCTACTATTTGACGCACCACACTCGGCGCAAACGTATCGAACACTTTGTTTCTTTGCCATCGGTTTATTGTATCACTGTCCGGACAAACTTGGCAGCTGCTTACTCGATAGATCTTGTTGTAATTGCTGTTCTTGCAAAACGATGGCGTTACGCTTCTTTACAAGCTCGTTATAGGAGGCGATAACGCTTTTTAGCTTGCCTAGCCCCGTATTATACGTATCAACCAGCGCGTTATATACTGGCACCTCCTGATTATAAAGTTCTGTATTGCCTGCTTGCCGCTCTGCGTCCATACGCTGTCGCTTTTGGTTAAGGCCGGCCACCTGGGACTCGAGATCTTTTTCTCGTGACTCAATATCTGCTTTCTGCGCAGATAACTGCTCATCATAGGTTTTAATCTGTTCTTGCCGTGTCCGGAAGGCAGCTTGATATCCGTCATAGTATGTAACAACCTTGGAGCGATCTGTAAAGTATTGTTTATAGTACGCTTCGAGTTCATTCGGCAGGTGCGCAACCTGAGTCCCCAGCAGCGAATGAAGTTCATTGGATACCGCGTCTGGCTCAGATTGCTTATAGGCGTTTATCTGCTCCAGTAATGATGGGTCGGTTAT